>Ga0209589_1001623_pt1 | contig 37580 bp, 26 predicted proteins | sample CowpeawhiteBW_FD_187525 | JGI IMG/M metagenome (GOLD analysis project Ga0209589, IMG submission 187525) | Root nodule microbial communities of legume samples collected from California USA - Cow pea white BW (SPAdes) (version 2) | ecosystem: Host-associated > Plants > Roots > Nodule | place: USA...
ATATTTTTCTTAATATTTGACATCATGAAAATCAAAAAGAGTATGTTATTTTAATATTGAATATTTTGATAGTATCATGATTACGTTGGTGTGATTTTTAAATTTTTTTTATAAAAAATATTTAATTGATATATGGAACAATAAAAAAATGGGTATGAGTATGGGTATAAGAAAATACCCGTTACCCGGTGGGGATGGGGATGGGTCAAAAGTTGTATACCCGTTGGGTTTGGGGATGGGGATGAGGATGAATTTTTATTATGGGGATGGGGATGGGATCATGATACCCGTACCCGCCCCGCCCCGTTGCCATCCCTATATGAGCCGTTAGACCTCCTTGATGGTAGTAGGGCTGCGCATCTTGATGATGGCCTTGCATTTTTCGGGATTGGTTTCTATGCCGCGCTAGGTTAACATAAAACAAAGGAATTTACCCAGTCGACGCCGAATACACACTTGTCTGGGTTGAGGCGAAGGTTGTATTGGCGTAGCGCAGAGAAGACTGTTGATAGGTCCTCAGCATGTTGGTGGTGACTTGGAGACTTGACAACCATGTCGTCAACATATACTTCGACACATTGTCCCATTAGGTGACTGAAAACCTTGTCGATCAACCGTTGGTAGGTTGCTCCAGCGTTTTTGAGACCAAAAGGCATTACCCTATAGAAGTAGTTGGCATCGTCAGATACGGCCATGGGGATTTGGTTGTACCCGGAATATGCATCCAAAAAACTAAGCACCTTATTCCTTGCCGCATTGTCAACGAGTCGATCAATGTTGGGTAAGGGGTAGGCATCGCGAGGGCAAGCCTTGTTTAGATCTGTGTAGTCTACACACATCCGCCATTTGCCATTGGCTTTCTTCACCATGACTACGTTAGAAAGCCAAGTGGTGTACTGAGCTTCTTCTATGAATCCTGCATTCAGTAACTTGTCGGCTTCAACCTTAGCTGCTAGCTGGCGTTCTTCGCCAAGTTTGCGTTTTTTCTGGGATACGTAGCGGGCTTCTTTATAGATGGATAGTTTGTGGGTGCCACTAGAGGGTCCACCCTAGGGAGATCGGCGACTGACCAGGCGAAAAGATCTGTATTGTTGGTGAGGATGGGTGTGATGATGGCACGCTCGTTAGAGTTCAAACCGATGCCTAAGTTGATAGAGTGACCGTTGGGAAGCTCTAGAGGGGAGGTCTCCTCAACTGGTTCGAGACGAACATCCCGACCTACTCTAGGGTCCAGATCTTCGCCTGATAGGGCAATGCCGGAGCCAGGAGGTCGTTCAATATGGTTGGTTTGTTGGATTGGGAGTTATGGTCGTAGGCTGGCCATGTAGCATTCGCGTGCCAAGCGCTGGTCGCAGTGGATGGTGAGGATGTCACCGGAAGGGGAATGGAATTTCATGGCCAAGTGGGGGGTGGAGATGACGGCGTCAAGGATGTTCAGGGAAGGACGGCCTAGGAGGATATTGTAGGATGTTGGCGCGTCGACGATAAGGAAGCAGATTGGGATGATTTTGGTTTGGGTCCCCTCACGAAAGACGGTGTGCAGGTCGATGTAGCCTCGAGTGGATACTTGTTCGCCAGAGAAGCCATAGATCGGCTCGTCATACGGGACCACAACGGTGTTCGGAAGTTGAAGTTTTTGGTAGGTGGCCCAGTAGAGGATGTCAACGGAGCTGCCCTGATCAACAAGGACTTTCTTGACGACATAGTTTTCGATTTCAATACTGATGACCATGGGGTCATCTTGTTGATGGTCGAGGCCATGAAAGTTGTCATTTGTGAAGATGATAGGAGACATGCGGCGTCTGTGGTGGGAATGGATGATATGGTTGATGGATTGGATATGGCGGAGGTGTCTCTTTCTGGCAGAATAAGTGGATCCTCCACTAGCGAAGCCACTAGAGATGGTGTTGATGGTGCCACGTAGGGGAGGATCGACAGGGGTGATGTCGGTGCGGGCTGGTTCGGGCTCTTGGTTGGTGGGTTGGATGGGGCGTCTGTCGTGACAGGAGTCATGTGGAGGGCGCCTGTGGTCGGATCGAGGGGGTGGCGGGATTGAGATGAAGAGGAATGGTCATCGCTACGGATGAAACGACGAAAGTGGCCGGCACGGACCAATTCTTCTATTTTATCATGGAGTGCTTTGCATTCTTTTATAGTGTGGCCATGGTTGTGGTGGTAGCGGCAATATTTGGTCATGTCAGCGTTAGGAGAGGTGGTTGTCTTGCATGGTGGAGGGATTAGGTCAGCTTGGAGGGCCTCATTGAGGATGCGGGAGCCAGCTACGGTAAGGGGAGCATATCAGGTGAAGCGAGGTTGGCGGGGCTCGCGCGGGCGGGCATTAGGGCGGGGAGGTTGTGGGGTAGGGTTGGCGGTGGTGGCTGCATAGTCATTGCAGAATTTGGTGTGAAGGGTTTGCATTTCTTCCATGCGGACATAGTCGGCCGCATGTAATTTGAGTTCGTGCATAGAGGCAGGTGGGTGGAGGTAGACGTTGTTGGCGAAGGGGCCGAGTTGTAGGGTAAGTGCCATGCACTAGAGGATCATCTCCTAGTTGAGGTGTGGGGTGCGGAGAGCTGCCTTACTGAAGCAATCTATGAACGCTTTAAGTGGTTCGCCTTGTTCGTGTCTAATGCCTAGGAGGGAGATTGTGGTAGTTTGGTGTGGACGGCTGCCAGCGAAATGGGTGGAGAACATGTGGGAAAGGACGTTGAAACTGTCGATGGAGTAAGGTGGAAGGGTTGTGAACCATTCTAGGGCAGGGCCCTTGAGGGTGGTGGGGAAGGCTTTGTAGAAGACTGCATCTTGGGACGTGTACAGGGCGACATGGGTGATGTAGACTTTGAGGTGCTCGTCGAGGTCGGTTTCGCCAGTATAGCGGTCCAGGGTGAAAGGTTCCCACTGGGTAGGAAGAGGGGTGTTGGCGATAAAGTCGGTGAAGGGGTGACAGCGTCTGGGCTGGTTGGGAGGGAGCAGATGGGGTGGGATGGGATGAGTGATCATAGCGGGGAAGGTGGAGGTAAGGTTATGGGGGGGGATGTGGCTTGTTGGAGGGTATTGCGGGTTGTATGGTGGAACATGTGTGGTGTGTAGGGTGGTGGGTATGTTGTAGGGGATCTGAGTGGTAGGGAGGGTAACGGCAGGGGTTGGGGCTGCGGTATGGGGATGGGTGGAAGGGATGGGTGTTTGTTGGGTGGTGGTGAAGGTGTGAGGGGTGAGATTGTATTCGCCTGAGGCGAGAGTTCTCTTGTCGCAGTGCCTCTATCTCATCAGCGTTGCGTTTCCTCAGATCTGCCAACACTTGTTGCATCTTCACTTGGTCGTCCAGGATGGCGGCGAGGTCAGGGGTGATGCCAGCAGGTCCAGAGGGACCAGCATCCGCCTGCTTGTTCACTCCAGCTTTGCTACGGGTGGAAACCATCTTCAGAGAAAAATGGGTACTAAAGGTGTTCGTCTTGTGCCCCACGGTGGGCGCCAATTGTTCCTGCAGAGAACAAATAAGATGAGTTAGGCACAAGCGTCACCTTACCATGTAGTCCGCTATCTCCTCAGGTGGCTTCTTCCTGGTTTGTACATATTGGTTTGGACCCAGAAGGGGTTGCCTGCAGAAGATACTCCGAAGCTCAAGTGAATCAAAACTCTCAAAAAGGTCAAATCTGTGATTAATGAATGCGTACCTTTAATTACTAGGGTCCACGCGTATTTATAGAGCATTAATGATGTCTGATTATCCCATGGGCTGGGCCTTGACTTGGGCTCTAGCTTGGGCTGTGAGTGGGCCTGGGCCCTAACCCAGGCCCTTAAGACCTATTGAACGCGGGGGCTTCCATTTTACTAAGTCTTTAAGAGCGGTCTGATCCGTTTACTTCTCAACTTGTCGGATGTCGCCCTTGGCCGCACACTGTCCTAGGTTGGCCGTTTTGTTGTTACTTAAGCCTTCGTTCAGTTATGAATTTGAGTCCATGCCGGTCCAAGTCGTGAACTTGGGTTGTTTCCGGCATGTATGTGAGGGTTGTCATTTATATGGTTAAGTTGACCAGGTCCGGTACAACTTTAAACATTGGGGCCTTGTCAATCAGAAGTATTAGAAATTTAGTAACTATAGGTTTAGAGGTAAAGTTCCTACATAAGCCATGAATTTAATAATACCCACTCTCAAGCCTCCTTTTAAAGCATTAAGGGACAAATGGTGATCATCTATAGTTTGTAATTCTATTTCTTGCTCTTTCTTTGTCTTGCTTTCAGTTTGGTCAGAATCCTCATCTCCAAGTTGTAACACAAACAACTTTTTGTTCGGACACTTATGATTAAAGGAAAACTTCTCATCATAGAAGTAACAAAGACCTTTCTTTCGTCTCAATTGCATTTCTGTTGGACTTATCAGTTTGACATTAGAACTTCTTAGTGGTGGTCCTAGAGGGGTAGGTAATAAAGGTGGTAAAGTGGTCTTGGTGTTTGATAATGTATCTTTGGGGAGAATTTTAGAGGTTGTCGTGATAGATGAGCCAATGAAGGGTGAGTATTTGTTTTTGGTTGGATAATGCCCAATGGGTTTTTGGTTAGGCATGTATTTTTCTTCATAGAGTTTCGCCAAAGCAATAACTCGTAATAAATTTGGTCGAGAAAGAGCAACCACATCCCACTTAATATCAACATTTAACCCGCTTACTAAACAATTGAGTATCGTTTCCTCAGTCAATCCTTCCAATCTATTTGCAAGAGACACAAATTTTAAATAATAATCCGAAACTAACCTGTTTTGCTACAATTTGAACAATTCTGCCATAAGGTGATCAAAGGGAGAAGGGCCAACTTGAGATTCTAAAGCTCGGGCTAGTGCTGACTAAGTCGTAACTGCCTCAATCTTCTGGAGCATTTGGAACCATGGCATTACGTCTCTTTCAAAATACACAGATGCAATTTCAACATGTTTTGAATCTGGTGTATTGTGGTAATTTAAGAATTTATTAGCCTTGAAAATCCATTCCAATACTAACGACGAACCATCGTAATGAGGGAAACCAATAGAAATCTCCCTGATAGGTGAAATCCTTATGAGTGGAGAAACTAGCACGGTTGAATTTGAGTTCGAGGGACTTCCATGAGTTTAAGCCGAATTTTTCAGTAATTACTGTAAGGAAAGCTTTATCTCCTCCATCATGGTTTCCTGAGTATCATTCTTAGATTCCATCGTTTTCTACAATTTTTCCACCATCACTGCCAATCTACGAATATCCTCTATGTTTGTACAAATTTCAGCTTGCATATCTTTCATTATGATATTCTTCGCAATTGAAGTCAATGAAAGCATCAATATAACAATGCTAAAGAAAATCATGTGTTCAAGCACTCTTCTTCAATTAAGAAATCAACAAAGAGAATAAGTATCAGTACATTAGTTGAAAAAAGGAAGAAAATAACTACAATTAGACAACATCTATGTAGTCATTATTGGTTATACGGAATTCAGCAATATGTTTCCATCTTGAAAAGATATGAAAAGTGTAAGGTATGGTCAGGTTCAGAGCAAAGAAGGGCAAAAGGGAAAAAACAGAGAGAAAAGAAATCAGGAAGAGAATATTCTTGCCATCAAGCTTCCCTCCATGTATGAAATCACGCATTAACGTTTTCCTTTCTTTCATGTGAGCTTTTGCATATTCTTTTGCTCTTTTCATCATTTGACAGGTGGTCTTGATTGATCAATTTTTCCTCTCCTATAAAAGTTTCCTTTATGCTTGTTACATTTGATTAATTAAATCTATGGCACACACACACAACACACAGACACAGACACAGACACAAACACACACACACACACACACATACATCCACACACACCCACCCACCCACCCACACCCCCCCCCACACACACATATATATATATATATATATATATATATATTTATATATATGTCAAGATATATTAAATGTGTAAATACCAGCAATATTCTAATTTGTTAAAAGCGTCAAATTAGAAATATTGAAATTTAAGTAAGTTACTGACAGAAGTTACATAGGGTTATGGTCCTCATTTGTGAACACAATATGTATATTATTCATGTTCCTTTCTCTTCCTCCTCCTCAGAAGAGAAAATCATGAGAACATTCTTCATCTTTGTTTCCAATGATCAGGTACGCTTCCGTTTTCTATTCTTTGGAATATTGAGAACTATTGAAGTCTCTGTAGAGTTTATTGCTCTTAATATTTTCATAAATTAACAATTTGAACCTCTCTTTTGATAAACTAACCTCAAAATAGGAAAATGACAATGGAGTTGCATAAGTACATGGTAATCTTTATAGATGATAATCTTTATAGAGTGAGAACAACACTCAATGAGAGAATGAAAATGAACCTAAAAAAGTTGACTAATACAATATAATAGTTATCTGTCATCTTATTACATAACACCATTTATGAGATATTTAAAAGGGTATCAACTTGAAATGTTCTTAAACATTTTTGAAGTTTGTCTCTTTTAAGTGAAACCTAAATATGTTAAAGAGGCCTTAATTATTATATGAACAATGTTTAAATTTATTTTAATAATATAGTATTTGGTGCCAATAATAAATCTTTGTGCAAAAAATACTTTGCTTACATTAAGGGTGAATTTGAAATATTCACGAGGGAGTCGTTGAATTTGTTCTTGGAATTGTAAGTTAAGCAACATGAGCACGAGACATTCCACGATCAATACAAATTACGAAAATGAATTGACGAAGAGATTTAGATTAGAAAGCTCCATCAAACCTACCATTCCTCTTCACTTTTCGCTACCTTTATTAGATGACAATATGAACTAGTAGAAGTTTCAAATTGCAGAGACATGACACGATCTCTTTTTTATATATGTTTATTTAGTATTTATATTAGCAAGACATCGTTTTGATTCTAAAAAAAATCATATATAAAAGATCTCATGTCAAAAAAAATAAAATAAAATAATAATATATAAATAGAGTTAATTCTTGTATAACAAACTGTTATAAAAATAAATTAAACTTGAATTCATTTTTTAAAAATGATATCAAAGTTTATTTTATCAATATTTATTGAAGATATTGTGCTACATGTTATTAGACCACTGACCACTCACAATATTCAATCTCATAATAACTAATCTCCTATGCGAAATATATATGTTTTATTATCTTCATCTTATAAATTAGTTTTATATAAATAATTATGAAATATCTTAATAATACTCAAGAGTATTATATTATTAAAATATATTTTTATTAAAAATAAATTATAAGCTTTTGGATATTTCTTCTTTTCTTTATGTTTATTTATTGGACATTCTAAGATATATATCCCATAATAATTCAATGAAACATATCAGAAACGTTTACCTAAAGTAAGTATATTTTTATTTCCATTAGACGATCTTCTGCATTTTGTAATGTTTGTTACTTTTTATTATATATTCCATTAGGGGGTCTCTTGTTGAGCTAAGGAAGATCATTTTATGCAAAAGGAAGTTTACTTTCTAACTATTTAACTAAAATTCCTACTCAAAATTCAAACTTAAGACGACATATAATATGGAATAACACTCCACTAATTGACTTATTTGCATTCTTAGTATTATTATTTAGTACAAGTATTGTTTGGATAAATTTGTGTGTATTACAGAAAAAAGAATTAAAAATGAAACATGTTTTTTAATAAATTAAAATTAGTTTATATGTAAATTAAAAATTAATTTTTGGAGATATTATTGTAAGAATTTTTACAAATTAAATACATTAGTTAATTTTAGTTTTCAATTTTGTCTTCCTTAATTACCTAGTATGTTTTGTGAGTATTTTAGGAAAGTTGAAAACTAGGTTTATTTTGTTATATTTTATTTATAATGTTATTTTAGGTTCACCAAAGGTTATGACATTACGTTATGTATCTATCACCTTTTTAAATCTCACTCTCATAAAAAAATATATTTAGTCTATTATTTAGATGCAAAAAAGTCTAACTACTTTATTAGTATGTAATGTTTTTTATAAATATTGTATTTGTAAAAAAATGTTACTCGGTTTATGTTTAAGTTTTTTAAAAGAGTAAAGTTGACACGCACTCTCCTACCACAACAACGTAAAATCAATCCAAAATATACAAATAATTAAAATAAAACAATAATATATCTTTAATTGATTTTGAACTTGCAACTATTCTCTAACTGTAGAAATAATTCTTCATGTAAAGCATTCTTATCCTTAAATCATATCCAAAAAAACTTTCACTAATGGCATAGTAACAAGTGTGAAATATTTATCAACAAAAACTAATATTTAAAAACTATTTTTACTAAGATGTTTCCTTTCAACAATGACATTGTTTCCTCTAAAATAAGAAAACACAAAAATAAAATTCACATTTTTATTATTAATGTTAAGAAAACTACTTCTTCGTATTAAAATTAACCAGGATTTTATTTTTCTATTCTTTATAATAAAAAAAAAACTTTTTACTTTCCTACCTTACCACATAAAAATTAATCTCACTTATGATTATAACTATAGCTGATCACGCTTAGATTATATCAACTACACATCTTTTGTATTTACGAACACATTATGCTCAACCATTACACTAACCCATTTAGTTAATTATTTTTATTTTTATACATTATACTTTAATCTTATCATTAAATGGGATCTTTAGAAAAAGCCAAATTACTATTACAACCTCAAATCATGGATTAAACCATTGAGGTAGTTTGGCTTTCTGGGTATCTCAATGGACCTTTGAGAATGAATATGAATATATATATATATATATATATATATATATATATATATATATATATATATATATATATATATATATATATATATATATATTTCACCCTTTGCTAACATTTCCTTGTCTTAACCAATATGATTACATGGGCATGCATTCAATTTTCTTGCCATGCATTTTGGTAGAAGGCAAAGGATCCATGGCAGTCTAGTTTGACTATATTTTGGATAATGGATATACTTTGACTATTAGAATTTCTAAAAGAGCTATATATACATATAAGACAACGTAGAAGATTAAGATATTGGAATATTTTACCAAACCATACCATTAAAATTGATTTTTCTTAATGCCGCCCTCTATTCTTTTATTTTCCAATGTCATGTACTTGATGAACATTTATTATGATTATCTTGAAGAATTTGTTATATATGTATAGCACATAGATAAAGGAATTATAAACAACATGTGTACACATTTCAATCACGTATGAGTCAATTGCAACTCTTATTTATTTATTTATTTTTATGTTTTTACTTTCGATAGTGTTTTTTTCTTCTAAAGCATGATAGATAATTCCATATGAGATGGATACAATTATTATGAATACTAAAAATTTCTTCTAGTATTTAATAAAGTTGCATACTCAATTTTTAAATTTAGAAATATTGGTTAACTTGGAATAAATAGTAAATTAGTAAAATTAAATTAACTAATTTATGGTGAGTGATCAATTGAGTTTGACGTGATTTGTGAAAACAAATGTTGTAGTTGGTCTTGAATGATTAAACTAATGTATCTAACCACATTATCTATAAGGTGGATAGAAAAATAGGGATGATGTGTACTATGCTTATAAAGTCGTACACTAATTCAAATTTGTTTTCTCCTTTATCAATTTAAACCATATAAAATAAATAGTATGACTTTAAAAATAAAATTTCGATGCTCATTTTGACGCTATATTTATTTAATTAATTTTTATGACAATCGTGAAGATCAACTTGTCAATATATAGTGAAAATTTAAAGTTAAATAGATTAGTTTGTTATTTTTCTTAATTACAGATTTAGTGTCTTTATTATATGCAAAAAAAATCCTATAATTTGCTCTAAGGTGTATAACAGCAAGCCAAAATCCTACTAAAATTTGCACAACAAATCAACAAAAACTAAACCATTAGTGTAGGCATCCCTTAAAGTGGGAGAAAAGTTCGCACTAATATGCACTAAGAACTAAACAACATACTACTAAAAAAACTCATATTTTTGTTTTGAAATTTTTTTGGTAAGAAATACTTATAATTTTTATTATGAAAAAAAATTTGCAGGAAATTGCTGCCAATTTTTTTGTAAAATATTTTGTATAAAACACTTTTCACAACAAATTTTGTAGGAAATACTTGTGAATTTTATAATTTTGTAGGAAATAATTACCCACGAACGAATTATCTGCCAATTAAAATTCTTAGAAAAAATAGTAGGAAAAAGTTTTTTCTTGCAAATTTTTTTAACAAATTTGCAAGAAAATTTTCATGTAATATGAGAATTTTTAGTAGTGACACCCTCTGGTATGTGATAGACAAACATTAAACTCTATTACCACAAATACCATCCTTTTACTTCCATTTTTTAGCTTTAACAATTTGGAGTAGAACCATCTTCATTGTACAAGTACTGCCAAATTGGGTTTTTTCCCCTATTATAGGGCAATTTAAAACATTAATTACAAAATGGGTGCACACTTTTGGAAAATTTTCAGCAAAGGTAAATCATGAGAGAATGAACAGACTTTGTCCTAAAGAAGTTGTGTGTAAATAACATGATTTTAGTTAAATAGAGTTGAAGTTGTATCATATCGTAGTGACTTCAGGGATTTGACAACTTCACTTAAGTTAATTATGATAATAATCAAAGTTGTGCCATAATGGTACGACTTCAGTTAACTAAGCAAAGTTTTTTCATAATGGCACGACTTCAGTTAACTAGTAATAAGCAAAGTCTTGCCATAATGACATGACCTCAGTTCAGTGGTATATTTTTGTGTTAGAGTCATGACTTATTTGTAAATAAAATTTTTGATTATTTTTAGTAGGTTTTGATAAATTATATCAGAATAAAATAGATATGAAAATAAAGAAAAGAGAAAGTTTTCTTAAAAAATAATACATGAAATAAAACATGTTGTGGATGACATATATTAAGATTAAAATGAAGAAAGTTAGTGAACTAAAGTGACGAGAGTTACATAAAATGAAATTTCACTGTCTATTTGGGCAGTTGTTTCTATTATGACCAATACTTCTGCAAAAGGAATATTTCTTTGGTTTATTTGGAAGTGACTCATCCATTTCATTGTGGATACGAGTTGTAGTTGGTCTTCCTGGTTTGTTTTGTGACATGTAGGGGTCAAGAATTAAATTTGGACCAATATAAGTAGAACAATAATCTTCATTTTGAACAAACTGAGATTGCACCTCATGAGGTTGTAAATGAAAGGATGAGCAAACAACCATTACATGAGTGCAAGGTAGGTGAAGAGCTTGAAACTTCTTGTAGTCACACCACCAATCATATAATAACAATGTATGACATTGGGTGACGTCCAATTGGGGAGTGAAAATTTCATGAACATTGAACACTAAATTTTGGCGATCATATCTATGGACAAGGCACATGGCAGGTTATTGTTCATTTTTTCTTAATAAAGCATAATATCCTTAGGATATTGGTGGCCAGCTCGTAAGATGCATTCAATCTTTGTCCCTAGTTCCACAAACCATTTTTTGGTTCTTTCAAACTTCTTTTTAATAAGAGCACAAACTGGCAATGATCTTGCTCCCTTCAAAATAGAGTTCATACATTCGGCTAAATTTGATGTCATGTGTCCATATCTTTTCCCCCATCATAATCCTAGGTCCACTTTTCCAATGATAGTTGGTTTATCCAAGAAATTGCTTATTGAAATTCGGCTCTCACAGTAGATATCTTTGCTTGAAGTATGGGTTGTTCAATTTCACAACCTATCAAAATTTCATTATTAGAATTAGGTAGTAAAATAATTGTGTTTATTGTATTTTAAAAATTGCAAAATAATTAATATAGGTACCCATATTTAGTAGTTGTGTCTTTAATTATGCATTTTTGAACCGTTTGTTGAAATTAAAGGCAACATGGAAAATGCAATAAACGAATGTGAGTCCATTTCTTTCCCAAGCAACTTCTAGAGAATGTAGTGCTGAGAGTTTGTTTATGCCTCTTTTAGTGATCAAGCATACATTTAGTTGAGGTGTCACATATTGTTGCAACAGTTAGAAGAACCATATCACGACTTCCTTTATTTCACCTTCCACAATAGCAAAGGCTAATGGAAAGATGATGCAGTTGCCATCTTGACCAATTTCTGTAAATAATGTACCATATTATCTTTCAGTAAAAAAAGTGCCATCAACTTGCATTATTGGCTTGTAATAATTGAATCCATCAATGCAAGGCTTAGAAGACTAAAAAACCCTTTGTAAGATGTTTACTGACATGTCTTGTACACAATAAAAAATATAAGGACGAGTCACGTATTTCACAATTGTACTAGGATTGTTATTTTTCACAGCTTTGAACCATATAGGAAGACGATTATAAGATTCCTTCCAATCACCGAATTCCATGGCAAGTGCTTTCTGTTTCACATTCCAGACTTTTTTTATATGTCACAATATACCCAATGTGACATTAGATATCAGCAACCAAATTTTTAATTGGGATGGAAGGATTGGACTTTACCGCGTTGACAATTATTGGAGCAATTTGGGCAGAGTCCAAATTAATGTGATCATTAGAAATATATGTTGACATACATGTATATGCCATGTCTATTTTTTTTATTTATTTCCCATTGTCTCCAGATTTTGATGAAAGAAGCTTGGATTCTAAATCAACAATCAATAACATAAATGGGCTACGTGCAACATATATGTTCGATTTAGATTCAAGCACCACTATGATTTATTAGATTCAACCACCATTTTGATTTATTAGATTCAACCACCAGATTTAACATAACTCAGACAATGTGCTTTAATAGTGGTGAGGACAATTATTGGGGTTCATTCCCCTCCTAGAATGCCTTAAAGAAACATCAATAAAAATTTCCTGGTTAAACAACATGTTCCAAAAAACCACCACATGATGCAAGGGCTCATATTTATGCAATAATTAGGAGTCTACTTATGCTTGATACATCATGTGCTAGAATCCATATGATGTATCTACTACTATTGGGTGATCTGCACTCTGTTCGCTATTATAGTTAGGGATCAGTTGTGTTGGCATATTTGTATCGTGCCTTAGATCACAGGGTGGACATTAACCAAGAAAACTTTGGTGGTTGCATTCTTCTTCTATAGTGTTGGGTATGGGAACACATTACATGTCTTGATCCTCTGATTAACCCATTAACTCCCCAACAAATTGTTGTAGGTGATGGTTTCCCACCTGCAAAAAGGTACATTTTATTACTATATCACCATACTTATAATTTGTATATTTGTCTTCCAATTCCAATTAAATGCAAGTTTTGTTTTACAAAGGTGATCATGTGCTAAATCAAAGGCATTATGCCCTTACGAAGTTTGTTCCCCTAATAAGGAAAACCTTAGACTAGTTGAACACTAAACACATGAACTACGATTCTTGTACAAACTTTATATGTATGGTTAACAAACAACTCCATCGCTACTGACATGTACTTTTTATAGTTCTTGTGGACTCCATACTCTAAGGGTGACGACACTACACTGATTGATGTTGAGGTCTTTCTAGTTTGATCGGTAGTATTCCCTCTAATATGTTTTGCCTCCATGGAATTTCATCAGGCTGATTGGGTCATGCGACAATTGTGATTTCTCCAAGGTATGCCACCCGACCCTTTGAATTTGGATCAACTTCACGGAGAAGATATGAAAGGTAGAACATTAAGATATTGGCCTCAATACCATGCCGCATGGACAACAATGTGGAACGATCACTATGATAATCTAATTGAAGGTTTTTATTTTAGTGGCAATGGCCACTTGTGTGACACAACAATGTACGTGTAATCAACCATGTCATTCGTTATATTTCGCCTCTACATCATCTTCTATCAACGATGTAAGTCACCTGTCTTCAACAAGATATTTGCAATTTCTTTTCATCTTAACTAAGCATTTCCCTTTTATATTACAGTACGACACGCTATAAAAGTCTACCCAACCTCCACCACACACTCCTTATCAACATGTTGGGTCTTCTTCATATGTTCAACAACCTAAGACCAGTCGGTTGTTCAACTGAGTTTTCAACCATTGCCTTTTTTCACCATACATGGACGTGTCACAACCAATGTCTTCACATACTCCATTCCAACAAGTTTCATACACATACAACATGTTTCCTCAATAAGCAGATACTTTTTCTGGTACAAAACAAAATGTATTTTCAACTTCATCAACATCTCCATCCGTGTATCCCACATCCTTCTAGTGGTATTATCAGCCTACAATACTGCCACATATGCTTAAAGATGTCAACCAAAGACAACAAGAAGAAGATAATGATGATGACAATCCAATTCAAACCCCTCAAATAAAATCTAGATGACAACGAAGAAGACCTCTATGTGGCACATGTTTTCATAGATAACTTTTACGCCCTATTGTAATGAGCAAAATCATCATGAACATTTTAAAGTACTTATATGCTTTACTATTTAACTAATTAAGATCACTAAAAAAATATTTAATTTTTATTTAGTCGACAAATCCATTAACGTGCATTAATATCACTAAAAAAATGCATTAACTGAAGTCGTTTGAATATGATACAACTTCTTCATTAGAATTCCAATACTGAATTCGTGCCATATTGGCATGACTTTGCTTAGGCATATGATTAACTTAATTAAATTCGTATGTACACGACACGACTTCACATCTTACAAAAAAGTCTTGCCATTTTGGCACGAGTTTAGGTTATTTTAATACAACTTGTCTTAATTTAGCACAACTTCTTTATAGTGAAGTTGTGTCATTTTCCCATGACTTGCCCTTTTTTGGAATTTTTAAAATTTCTACACTACTTTAGTAATTTTAAAACTAAATAGTACTAGTCTGGTAAAAAAATAGCCAAATTGCGTCTTTCGCTATTCTCACTTAGTAGTGGCCCTTAACTTTGGTTTAACTATGGAAACATAATGAAAGAGTAGAAAATATATATAACTTATAATCTGCAAAAGAAATAGAGAAAGGCAGTACATCATTATATTGTTGAAAATACCATATCGACTAGAGATAAGATCAGTCTAAACTATAAAAGTGGGTACAAAATTCATGTTACAAACTGATTTTATAGGGTTGAGTTAGAGTTAAAATCCACTTATTAACATGGTATTAGAGCCATTGGTTAGAGCGTATCCTAAAGAAGTTTTTTGTTGGTTGGATCTATTGTTCCACCTTCTATCGGGCAACTATCGGATCACCCATTAACGTCTAGTCTCATGTTGGAGATGTATATGCCTTGGCCTGAATGGGATGTGTTGGAAATCCCACATCAACTAGAGATAAAGTAAATTTACACTATATAAGTAGGTGCAAACCTTACCTTACACAAGTCAGTTTTGTAAGGTTGAGTTAAGCTTAAAATCCACTTCAAACATATATAATTATCGTAACCTTTACTTCAAGGTCCTATGCTTGCTTGGTGGTTTATCGCTCCTTGTTCCCCTCATACTTGAAGAAGTATAGTATGCATCTGTGCACAAACTATTGGCGCAACCTATAATATCTTAGTGCAAAGATTTTATGTTAGAACAAATGGATTAGGTGCATAGATTTGATGAAGGACTAGAGATCATGAAGGATTGAAGATCATCATGAAGGATTGAAGATTTGATTGCGATTTGATGAAAGTTTGTGATATGATCAAGCTTGAAGCAAATGTTTGAACTAGCTACATTAAAAAGCTTGAAAATGTGCTTGAACTTCAAGACATATTGACTTTGAAATATAAGTCAAGTGTCTAGTTGTTGCTATTCAATCTGTTAAAATCGTTTTTAATAGGTTAAGCAACTCGATTTTATATTTTCTAATGTAACATACTTGATCGGCTGAAATATTGTTCAATAAACTAATTTAACTTAAAGTAATAGAAATCAACCAATTGAGTAGAAATTTCAACTTGTTTAATGTGTCAGCTGGCACACTATATGGCCTAATTTTTCTGTGAGAATGATGAAAGATTCATTTTTGGTGAGAAATCATTTTGATACTTCTGGAAAATCTCATTCTCTTTGAACATCTTAGTGCTAGAACTATTCGTGATCATATTTGGAGCCTTGGGGTTGTGAGTGCTCTTGGTGTGTGCATTGAAAAAGGTTCTTGGTTGGCTAGGGAGAGCCACCTTTGATGTTTGATCCTTCTTGTGCATATGTGGTATATCTTGTTGTGCAGTGTGGGCTTCTTGTGCGATTTAAGAGCCATGTTGTGTTACAGTGTATTTTCGAAAGTGTAATCTTGTAAAGATTTTGTAAAACTTTTGAAATAGTGAAACTTTAGGCTGAGGTTGCCTTGACTAACTGGATGTAGCTTAGTGGAATGAACCAGTATAAATGTGTGATTTGATTTACTTTTTGTCAATTAATTTGATTCTTCATTATATTCATCAAGAAAATTAAACCAAGCAATATTTCTTTGTAATTCTTACGTGTTTGCACAATCAATTAGCAAAACATTTCTTCTTTTATTAATTGGGATTGTTCTTGAGTAATATGATCAGATTTGAAGTCCTGTATTAATTGATATTTCTGGGCACTCTTTGTTAGTATTTCAATTAGGGATGGTAAAGCGGGCCAGCCCCACCTGTTTTGGCCTAGCACGCAGTTCAAACATAAGTTTAATTTCCTGATCCGTCCTGCCCTGCCCACAAGCTGGCCCGTGGGCTGACCCGCATTTGTGATGAGAAAAAAAAAGCTTTTTTATTTTCCCATAATAATTAATATTAATTTCCTATCGAAATAATTCAAATTAGTCCAGCTAATTAAAGATAAGAAACAATAGTAGTGAAGATTATAATTATAGTACAATAGCAATATGTTACCTTACAAGACAAGTACAAATTTATTAACCTGAAAATACATAAAAAGATATTCCATAATAATAATAATAAATGGAACTTACGAAAACAACATGATGAATGGTGTGAGGATTGAAAAAGGAGAATATTTAATTTTGTAAACAGGCCAATGAACTAGCTCGTCCAACCCTTCCTTTAGCCCGTGCGAGCTGTGGGCTTGTGTAGGGTGGGCCTGTGCAGGCCAATGGGTTCAACATCCTACCCCTAATTTAAATCAGATGATCCTATTTTTCAATTTGTTGTTTGTGTCAAACAATCAAAATTAATTGATCTTTAAAATCAATTTGTGTAATTGCATTTCAAGTTGGTAACTGTGTGTATTTGAAATTATATTGATTGATCTTTATAATCACATAATTCAAGTATGTTATCTGTATACTTTTAGTGCATTTGTTGTATAATTCAGTTTCAGGATTTTAATATGTTGTTTTGATATTTCAACCAGTTGAAATGCTTGTTTCAGAACTGATGCACTCTTAAATTTTATGGTTAATTGATTTTTGATTAAAGTTTTGTTAACGTTTGAAAAGAATACAATTTTTTATAAATAGCCAATTTAACCCTCTTCTTAGCCTAGAAACACCTTATTTTACTTACAATTGGTATCGAGAGCAGGTTTTTGAAATATAATCAAGTTTGATCCTAAAATTGTTTTTCAAAATGTCTACAAACAAGCTTCCTTTTGCAGAAGATGCCTTTATACATAGGTCTCCTATGTTTAGTCGTGTGAACTATCATTTTTGGAAAATTTGCATAGAATCTATTGACCAAGGAATTTGGAATGCCATCATGAATGAACCATTCATTCCTAAGTATATTGTTAATGATAAGGAGGTTGACAAGGCATGAAACCTCTAGATAGAAGAAGAAAAGAAGAAAACTCAATATTACTGTGTTGTCAAAAACATCTTGACATTCGCTTTGAACATGGATGAGTTTTCTTAAGTTTCTCAATATGGTTGTGCAAAGGACATTTGGGATGTGCTTGAAGTCACACAAGAAGGAACCAATGATGTGAAAAGGGCTAGGAAACATGCATAGATTCAAGAGTATAAAGTGTTTAAGATGCACCAAGGAGAAAACATTATTGAAGTCTAAAAAAGGTTCACACATATTGTTAACCATCTCATAGGCTTGGGAAAGCACTTCGACAAAGAAGAGCTAAACATCTAGTTTGCAAAGTTGAGCTTCAAGAATGAAGGATTCATGAATTGTGGAGACAACAACAAAGGGAAAATCCTTGGAGTAGGGACCATAAGCAATAAATCTTCATTCAATATCAAAGATGTTCTTCTTGTTGAGGGTTTAAAGCATAATCTGATAAGTATAAGTCAATTGTGTGATGAAGGATATAAAGTAGTCTTTGAATATAATCATTGTCTTATATTTGATACATTTGTTAGTATTGTGTTAGTAGGAAAAAAAAGTAAACAATATATACTTGATCTGCATCATGCATCAAATATCATACATTGTTTTCTTACAAATGAAGATGATACATGTTTATGGCATAAAAGAATTTGTCGCACACACATGCATAATCTAATTAGGCTAAATAGAAACATTTGGTTGAAGAACTGCGAAAACTCAAGTTTGTAAAGGACAAAGTGTGTGTAACATTGATAAGTGTCTCCATAACATCAAAAAGCATATTAAATTAGACACTTATCAAAGGTTGAAATTGTTTTTATTAAAGAAAAAGACCCTTATTTACTTACATTAATGAACATCCTCCATTGATGTATGAAAAATGAGAAAACTAAGGAAAACACACTATTTTGTAGGAGAAAAGAAAGAGTAATCAGGCCCTAAAGAGCTCAGCCATGACAATTGAGAATACAAAATAGTCACAAGGAATCTTTGGATGAGCCTAACAAATGTTGTTGAGTTACACATGAGCTTGAATCAATGATGAGGTGCATTACATGAAACTAACAGTGAAGTGAAAGTGGAGAAACTGATTTGAAATTTGATCCAAACAATTTTCCATACTTGTAGTGCTTACTTAGTATCTAGAGGTGATACTGTGCAGAAAAGTCTTGAGCATTAAAACAAAGATTTATTCTACCAAGAATAGAGGAATTACCTTGGGTCTAAATTTCCCTAGGTTCTAGACTACAGGGATGCATCTAGATCTACCTAAAAGAGCACTTATAGAGCAATGATTCTTGATAGATTTTAGGTAAAAGAGAAGAAACTAAAACACAATTTAGGGAAGGGAAAAAACATTCAACCTTGCACTTAATTTTACCATGCTTCTTACTAGTTTTTCTTAATTGAAACTTAATGGCAACCGACAGAAGCATTATTGTAGTATATATATTGGTAAACTTTGACAAATCCTTGTGGATACGTCAGTTGAATTTTACTTCAACACACTAGTGCACTTACTAGAATTGACTGTTAAAGAAAATTCACCAAACACATCAAAAAGGAAAATAGACTAGGGTTTCTTTAAAGCTTAAGAAATGTGTTTCAACAGAATGACCTTTATAATTGCTTCAAATGGACTTATTTGGGCCTTCACGAACTATGAGTCTTGGTGTGAACTTCTATGCATTAGTCATAGTGGATGATTTTTCTAGGTTAACATGGACACTATTTTTAGCATCCAAAAATGCTACTTATCATGCTTTCAAAAGACTTGCCAAGGTTTTAAAAAATGAAAAGAGTTGTAAAATTGTTCCTATCTGAAGTGATCATGAAAGAGACTTTCAAAATGAAAAGTTTGAAAATATTTATGAAAAACATGGTATAAAACACAACTTTTCTACTCCTACAACTCCTCAATAAAATGGTGTGGTTGAGAGGAAGGATAGATCACTTGAAGAACTTGTTAGAACCATGTTGAATGAAACTTTATTGCCAAAATACTTCTGGGCTGATGTAATCAACACAACTAGCTATGTTTTAATCCGTATGTTGATAAATCTAATTTTAAATGCAACCCTTTATGAGATTTTTAAAGGAAGAAGGCTTGTTTTAACTCATCTAAAGGTTTTTGGTTGTAAATTCTTTATTCTAAACCCTCCATGATATCATTTGATCATGTTTTTAAATTGAAAAAGGCTTTATATGGCTTAAAACAAGCACCATGTCAGTGGTATGAAAGGCTAAACAACTTTATAATACCAAAAGGGTATGTTAGACGTGTTGTTCGTAAAACACTTTTCATTAGAAAACATGAAAGAGATGTGTTGATGATATAATCTTTGTTTCAAATAATAACTCCTTGTGTGAAGAATTTGTTTCAGCTATGCAAGGTGAAATGAGATGTCAATGATGGGTGAGTTGACTTACTTCTTGGGGGTGCAAGTTAAACAACTTGAGCAAGGAACATTTTTAAGCCAATCAAAATACTGTTTTGACTTGTTGAGAATGTTTGAAATGGAGAATTGTAAGGAAGTTGCCACTCCAATTGCCACAAACTTGGATGAAGGTGACTTAGTTCTCATGTATAGCATCCAAAACAACATTCAAGTGGATTAGACTTTTGTTCTATGTTGCCACATGATGAAGCCAAAGAGGTTGGCTAATTTTTGGTTTCCCTATGTTGTGTTGGTTTCCAAGTTCATTGAATATTTTTGTGTTGATGTGGAGGACGAGCTTGAAGAATCAACAGGCACAATGAATCATATTTCTTGTCTCAATCTGCACAAAAATGGGCTTTACAAAGGTGAACAATTGTTGGACAACATATGGTGAAGATGGAGGAGCTGGAAACAATGATGCAAAAGTTAGCCCAAATGGTACAAATCAAGAGGATGATGAAACAAATACTACAAAACCAATGGACATGGTTCCCTACAAACTACTAGAGGATAAAGGCCCTATTTAGTCTTATTTTGAAAGGTTGGTTCTACGTCAACTGGATGAAATCAATGTCGCACAAGATAAGCATTACAACTTTTGCAATGTGCGTTTGCAAGACATGGATGATCAAATCCATTATGTCCATGAGCTGCCTACCGAATTCTACCATAGAGATTATTTGGAGAATGACTAATTGGCCTGGCTATTAGGACCATGCATTCCCTCGTGTATTGTATTTATGCATTTCTATGAGTATGGCCGTTTTTCAGTTGATTATTTTTCTGTTTCAACAAGTTGTTCTTATCAGTTTTTGTTTTTAACATTTATCTATGTTATTGCCTGTTAGTTGGTTTCCTTTAATATGAATCAAAATTTTGCATTATTTTTTATCTGCTTTATCTTCGGTGAATGAATCCAAAGAGGAAGAAATATATTAAAACTGAATCTAAATCAAACAAAAACCATGTTATATGGTAGACAAAATAATCCTTATATATATATATATATATATATATATATATATATATCTTGTATTGGTTTTGTCACTATATTTTTTTTCCAGATCCTTAAGCTTGATAGCAATGAGTATAACAATAGAAGAATGATGTTAGCTTCATCAAATCAGGATGAGATTGTTAACACAAATGGATTTGGTGTATATAGATTTGACGAAGGATTGAAGATTTGATAGAGATTTGGTGAAGGTTTGTGATATGATCAATCTAGAAGCAATTGCTTGAACTCGCTAGATTAAAGATCTTGCTATCCCAATGTTGCAAAATGAGGATTTTAAACCCGATGCAGATAAAGAGACCATTGGTCATTTGCCACTAACAACTTTCGACTCTAACCCCATAAGATAAACTATAACTAAAGATAGTTAGACACACATTCTACAGAAGTTCTTCTGGTGAAATTTAGATGTAGATACAACTAAAGTATATCATACACACATGCAACAAAAGTTCTTTAGATCCTATATATAATTGGAGAACTTTAGACGGACATGTAACAAAAGTTCTTTGGATCCTATATATAATTATTGGACTTTAGATGCTACTAGTTTCAAACTAGTGTGTTAAAAAGGATAATAAAAGTAGAAAGACATGATATAAAAATAGAGAAAACTTAGACAAAGTAGAGATAAAATTATTAGAGAGAAAAAAACTGAAAGAAAAATACTTAAATGCAAGTAAGGGAAAACAACTGAGACAAATAAAATCTTACAATGTAATAAATTTTTCTTTATTTTTTTTTATATATAGTATGAATACCTTGTGATTCTTTTTTCTGTGTTGCTGAACTATTAACATGAAAATTCATATGTATTTCTATAAAATGATTTGAGGAATGTAACTTAAGAATTTTAAAAATTGAAATAGATGAGACAAAATTAGAAGTTTGATATTAAAGAAGAAAATCAATATTCAATGTAAAAAACTACAGTCTCAAGAAAAAAAATATTTAATGGTAAACAAGGGCAGATCTAGAGTTTGGGAGGTTTAAACCAAACTTAAGAATGGGATATTTTATTTTAATTTCTTTTCGAGCTTTTTTTTTATGCAACATTATCTATTAAATTATCGTATTTAATTTCATTTATCTTTCACATTCTCCAATTTTAACTTATGTTCATTGCTTATTTCATTAGAAATTTTATCACCATTATCCACAACAACAATAAACCTTGACCTTTTCAATAGCTTTGCAATTCAATCCAAGCAAAAATTTTAGTTTCTCATCAAAGTGCAAAAATTCTCTCAAAACCTATAAATCGAAAAGTACCGAAAAACAAAATTGGATGTAAGAAATGCATTTCTAAATTTTATAAAAATTCAACAAATAGAATAAAAATAACATCAACACAAATGGAAAGAAAAACATATTAACCAGAAATCAGGATAAAAATATTAGTACACACAACGAGCATGAGACTACCAAAACCCTAAAAAGAAAAACAAAGACACTGATAATAATTTAATTAAATTTTATTCTTAAACATAAAATTATAATTAATATAATAGAGGTATATTAGTATTAAAAAAATTAAGTTCTTTTTTTTCTTAAACATAATTTTATAATTAATTTAATAGAAAAATATTGATACTAGAAAGAAAAAATTAAAGCATTTTTTAAGGCTTAAGGAGAGTGTTTTAACTACTTAGAGATGGCAAATAAACCCACCCCCTGTGGGTATTGCCCGAACTCGTCCCGTTTTGACATGGAATCCCCACATTGACTGAGTATGGGTGTGAGAATCCCCGACTTTTTCAATTGGGTATAGGGATAGGTATGAGGATGTACATATCCCTACCATATCTCCATCCCTCTAAATTATTACAATATTCACAATTAATTAAGTAACCCTATATATATATATATATATATATATATGTATATATATATATATATGTATATATATACTTTCTCTTTTTTATTTCTTCTAATTATTTGATTTGTCATGAAACTCATTCGCATATCTAATATATTTTTCATATTATCATAACTTTTATGTAATTATGTTAAAATAATGTATATCAATTAAAAAAATTATGTCTCACATTTGAATATTTCTATTATTTTTTAATAATTTTATTTATTGTATATTTTTTCTTTCACGTGAGAATATTATTACTCTCAATTTAAGTGTTTAATATCATAAACCTTTCATTTAATAGGTAGTATAAAAAAAATATCTTTACTTATTATTAATATTTTTTGTTTCATTTGAAGAACTTTTTTGTTTCGCTAAAACAATTTTCGTTATTTCTCGACCATTGAGTATATATGTTGATATTTGAAAAGTTTTCTTAGATCTCTAAGGTATTTTTCATCTTATCATACTCTTAATTCTACATTTGTTTTCCTTTGTGAGACTTCTTTCAATAGTCTCTCAAATTGTTTCTAAGACACACATTTGTTAATTTTTTAATAATTTTATTTATTGTTTATTTCATCATGTATAATATTATTTCGATATATTTTATCTAATTATTTTTTATTTTCTAACTCATTATCAATCATATTTTCACTATAATTGTATAAATAACTTTTATTTACTACAATATAAAAATTTAATGTAATTTTTGTGAATATTTTCTATCACCATTCAACATATATTGGACTTCAAAAGATACAAGATCTAAGTCAAAATTTTATTATTAAGTTTATTATTTGTTTTTTTGCGCCATTTTGTCAAGTGATGTATTATAACTTTTATTAGTGTATAGAAAAGAGATTCATTAGAATTTAAAAAATTGAAGTAAACAAACATTTGAAATATATTTTAATTTGAATATTCATTTTTCTTTTATATTTTTTTTAAAAATATTTTTAAATTTTATCAATTAGGTTTCATTAATGTTTGCAAACTTAATAAATGTTTTGGTTCTCATGAAATTTTATTTGGTATTCTAATCTAAAATGTAAACAATTATAATTTATTTAAAAGTATTTGATATTGAAAAAACAATCATCCTCCTAATATTGAATATTTGATAATATAATGTTTTCTTTACCGTAATTTTTATTATTTTATAAAAAATAATTACAATTAATATTGAAGTAGTAAAACGGGTACTAGTATGGGTACGAGATTATAACCGTTACCCAGTGGGGATGGGGATGTGACAAAATTTTGATACCCATTAAGTTTGGATATGGGGATGAGGATGATTTTTTTTACAGAAATGGGTATGGGATAGCGAAACTCGTTCCTGCCCCGCATTGTTGTCATCCCTACTTCACCTTTGAGCCAATCTTGATGGTGAACAAGACCAAATAAAATAAAATGTCAAATGTCAAATGTCAAATAATTAATTTATTAAGAGATTCATGATGTCAAGTGCTCTAGTGAAAGCTTGTATCTTAAGTGAAATCCATTTTATTAAAATTTATATGATAACATACTATTTGATTTTGATGGTGAACAAGAACAAATAAAACAAAATGTGGAAAATGAAGTGAAATGTCAAATAATTAATTTATTAGGGATTCATTATCTCAAGTACTCTAGTGAAAGCTTATATCTTAAGTGAAATATTTTTTATTAAAATTTATATGATAACATGCTATATGTTTACGTTTCAAAGAATACAGTATAGTTGTTTTTTACATACTTCAACATTTTAATAATTTTTAAATTTATTTTCGGTATTGAAGCTCACATGAAGATACAACACTATAGTCATTTTTCAAGACTAGTTTTTATTTAAGAATTATGAGATGTTAACGTTTTGGTAGATCATTGTGGAAATTATTATGTTTTCGTTTGTATTACTTACGAATTATTTATATTTCATTATATTATAATTATTTGACTGTTTTAGTTATACTTATTTAACCATTTTAAAATATCATGTTTGTATTATTACAACATTTGAAAATAATTTAGTCACAGTCAAATTATTATCTTTTTAAAAGCAAAAAAATAAAAGCAAAATAGTGATCAAAATAATTGGTTGTGACAAAATGTTTTGACACTAATGTTATTGCTACTATCAAATGTAAATGCAATCATTAAACTATTACCACTATCTAATTTGTTTGTGAATATTTCAATTTATCACTGTGAAATATAAACATCACTGACACATATTTTCATTACAATAAATATTAGTTTTTTGTTACTTTAGAAAATGCTACTACTAATTTAATTTGTTCGTAACTCACATTAAGGACCATTATGAGCAATTAAATTTTTTTCATATATATATATATATATATATATATATATATATATATGATATTTATTTGAATTTTAGTGAGGAATGTTGTCCTGATAAAAGATAAATTTTGTTGTATGCATGTGAGGAGACAGAGAATCTGGTGGAAATCAATAACAGAGCGAAGGCAGACCCCAATAGAATTGTGGCCTCAGCAGTTAATATGGTTGAATGGATACAACACAATGAAAAGGACATGTGATTATAAAGATAAAATTCATGTTCAATGAAGAATCATGTGAACCAAAATTTTTTATCCCATTGGGTGGATCTCAGTATTATGCCCAATAAAAAGAGAGTAAAAGATGTTAGCCTATTTTATAAACAACAAATTAGTTAAAGGTACTAGTTCAAAAGAGAAAAAAGGGGTTTATAAAACCCTAATATGGGTTTTCCTCACAAGGATAAGTTCACCCGTAAGTATTTAAAAATAAATAAATATATGAACAAATTGTACAATAAGTTTTTTTCATAAATTATTATGTTTTTGCAAAGTTAAAAATAACAAATTAGCTGTGAGAAAATTACAATCACTGTAAATAAAAACTTCAATAAGATGCATGAAGTTAATTTAAAAGAAAAAAAATAAGAAACATAAAATCAATTTTAATATTTTTTAAAAATAAATATTTGTTTTAGTTTTGGATTATATAAATTACTGTTTAATATTGGATGTTAATAGAGTCGGTTTAACTAACTCTAGTTTAATGTACAAGATTATTATTTCTAAAAATTCATAACATTATTTTTAACCTTTTTAAATAAAAATATATATCTCCATTGTTGTTTGATTAGTGTTAATTTAACTGTTGCTAATAGAGTTTACATAATGTGGGACAAAATTAAATATGCTAATAGATGTTAATTATTTTTTAACTTCTTTTGGTATGTAAAAATATTTATATTAGTGTTAGATTAGCATAAGCTAACCAATGATAACTAAACTAAATATTAAAAAAATTAGTACAAGCCAAGTTAACGTTAATATTATTTATTTTTTATATTTATATTTATTTACAGAGTGAACTTAGCGAATGTAAATTTATGTTATGAATCTTTGCACTTTTATGATAATGAATAAGAATTGTAAATTTTTATCTAAACATCTATTTAAATACATTCTCTTCACTCACACTTGTCTCTCTCACTTTCTATGTAAATCTCTTTTCACACTCATTTCCTTCATTCACTTTAAATCTCCACACATTCATCTCATTTACTTGAGTTCATCTCCATCATCCACGCTTATCTCCTTCGTTTACACTTATATTCTTCACCTACACTCATTTTCTTTAATGACATTGTTCATCTCCTTCTTTCATATGGTAATTTTTTTTTTGTATTTTGTTTTATTTTTATTAAAGATGAATGCATCGTACGAGAAATTGTTTTGTCAATTAATGTCTTTAGCAATAGTTGACTAGCTTATAGATAAATTAATTTTAACCTATTGAAACCCTAACCCCCTTAGGGTTTCTCGTTTTCCCCTTTTATACTTGATTACTGATTCAATCAGTAATCTAGGGTTTCTATGTAATCCCTTTTTTCCCCCTTTTCCTATAAAACCCATTTGGGTTTTACCTTTTCTATAATACAACAACAATAATAGAAATATACAGTTTCTTACCTTTCACTCTGCTTCTCTCACGAGCTCTGGCTCCGCATCACGCCACAAATCTGGTTCTTTCTTCAGTCATTGCCATCTTCATCTCTTCCAATCTCTCTTTCTCTCGCTCTCTGCCATGGTCATCACTTTCTCTCTTGAAGATGTGATAAGGAGAGTGGTTGTGGTACTTCTTTATGGTACTAGAGCAGGTTTCTAACCTGCTATGCTTCTGCTTTTCACTTTCTTTTCGCCAAGAACGTGATTCTTGGCATCTTTTTTGAAGAATCATGGATGGGAAATCTGAAACAAAGCCAGAATACACCAGCCAGAAGGCCAACAACTTTGATCTTGATCAATCTCTCATACCCACCAATCCCTACTACCTGCATCTTGGAGAAAATCCAGGTTTGGTTCTAGTTTCTAACGTTTTAAATGATAATAGCTATGTTTCTTGGAGCAGGAACATGCAACGTGCCTTGCTCTCCAAGAACAAGCTGAAGTTTGTTAATGGCAACATTAAAACACCTCTCCCCACTGATCCAAACTATGAAACTTGGGAAAGATGCAATGTGATGATTCTTTCATGGATTATGAGAACTCTCGCACCAGATATTGCAGAGAGTGTAATGTACATAGATTCTACTAAAGAACTATGAGAGAAATTAAGGGAAAGATTTTCTCAAGGGGATTACTTCCAAATTTCTTATCTGTTACAAGAAGTTCATTCTATCAGATAGGAAGATAGAAGCATAAGTCAATTTTTTATAGAATTAAAAAAGTTATGGGAAGAACCAGAGTTCTTGAGACCAATACCCAACTACACTTGTGGGAAGCCCTGTGAATGTGATTTGTCCAGAGTCTTCTTGAAAAGTGGGAGACTGAACATGCCATTTGTTTTCTAAAAAGATTAAATGACAGCTACAACAGTGTCAGAACTCAGATATTGCTCATGGAGCCTCTACGTAGCATAAACAAAGTTTTCTTTCTTGTCATGCAGCAAGAAAGAAAGGGCAATGGTTCTGGAAATCTGGCTAATGAAAACAAAGTTCTCATGAGTACAACTGACAAAGGATATAGAATCCAAGAACAAGCTTCTTGGAGAGGTCAAGGAAGAAGCAATAGGTCTCGAACACAAGGAAGAGGCAGAGGCAGAAATCCTAACCAAGGAAAACAATGCACCTACTGCCACAAGATGAACCACACTGCAGAGGAGTGTTATTCAAAACATGGATATCCCCCATGGTATAAGCAAAAGATAGAACAAGACAAAAGATCTTACAGTAATAAAAATTCTAATGCTCAACAGATGTGCAACCTCAATGTCAATCCTGAATCTCAAAAGTCCTCTGATCATACTCCAGAGGAAGGTGCTGCCAGTACAACCTTGAGCATTGAGCAAATTCAGAGGCTGCTGAAACTTTTGGATGACAAAGATGAGCCAAAGCACACCGTCAGCCACATCCAAAGCTTCAGCAACAGTGCCTTAACTCACAAGAATCAGCAAGGTAAAACCTGGATCCTTGATACAGGGGCCACAAACCATGTGACCCATGACTTAAGTCAATTTTCTAGTTTTTACAAAATTAAGCCTATTACTATCATATTACCTAACAATTCCACTGTTATTGCTGAATTTGTTGGAACTAAGAATTTTTCATACTCTTTGATCATTTTTAATGTGTTATACATCCCTGAATTTTCTTTCAATATAATATTTGTTCAAACTCTCATAAAGGACTCAAATTGCAAACTAATTTTCTCTTATGAACAATGTCAGATATAGGACAATCATTCATACAAGATGATTGGGCATGCTAGCATGATAAAGGGGTTGTACTACCTTGATGAAAACACCTCTACTTCACAAGATCATGTTTTTTTTAATACTACTATGAATTACTCTAAGAAAGACATAAATGTTTGGCATTACAGACTTGGACACCCATGTAATAATGTTCTAAGGCAAATTTGTAGAACTTTTCCTTATGTTCATGATTCTTGTAAAAACATATGTGATATATGCTATTATTCAAAGCAACATAGATTGCCTTTTCCTCACAGTACTATTACTTCTGATAATTGTTTTGATTTGATTCATGTTGACATATGGGGTCCTATCTCTATTCCTTCCATACATGGAGATAAATATTTTCTTACTATTGTAGATGATTTGTCTAGACATACTTGGGTTTTTCTCATGCATTCCAAGGGAGAAACCAGAAACCTTCTGCTAAATTTTGTTATCTACATTTAAAATTAGTTTAAAAAGGATATTAAGACCATTAGATCCGACAATGGTCCTGAATTTGAGTATGATGATCTTTATAATAAATATGATATTATTCACCAAAAGAGTTGTGTTAATACTCCACAACAGAACTCTGTTGTTGAAAGAAAATATCAACATATTTTAAATGTTACTAGAAGCTTGCTTTTTCAGTCAACTATACCTAAATGCTATTGGTCTTATGTTGTTAACCATGTTGTTAATATAATAAATAGAATACCCTCTGCTGTTTTGAAAAATAAATCCCCCTATGAAATGCTTTATTCAAAATCTCCTACTTATCTTGATTTGAAAACCTTTGGATGTTTAAGTTTTGCTTCTACCCCTGATATTAATAGAAATAAACTTGATCATAGGGCAAGAAAATGTGTTTTTATTGGTTTTAAGAGTGGAATAAAGGGATACATTCTGCTTGACTTAAAATCTAGAGAGATTTTTATAAGTATAAATGCCTTGTTCTATGAAACAATTTTTCCCTGCAGCTTTACGAAAACCACCATGCTAAAAGAAATAATCACATGGCTCAGGATCTTAGTTTCCTGAACGACTCCCATATTAATATCAGGGAGGACCATGTTATTTTTCATAATCCTACAGGAGAAATTCAGGATAATGATGAAAGCAATACTGATGATGAAGAAGACAGGACAACTGACAACTCTAGTTCACAACAGACTGAACTTGAACAAATTATGAGTCAACCTGCCCAAGATCAGGACAACCAAGACAATTCAGCCTATGAATAGAGTGACACAGAAGACAACATTCAAAATTTAAGAAGACCCATAAGAGATAGAAAGCCTCCTCACTATCTAAAGGACTATCAGGTTAATGGTTCCTTTGCTATCAATAACTCCTGTCAGTTTAAACATAATAATCAAATTAAGGCCAACTATAAAACTACTTATCCTATTGATTTTGTTGTATCTTATGATGGTTTATCAAAGGAGCATCTTTATTACACTCTTGCCATCACTGCCAACCACGAACCACAGTCCTATACTGAAGCTAGCAAAACTAAAGAATGGAGGGATGCTATGAACAGAGAAATACAAGCTCTAGAAAACAACAAAACTTGGTATCTCACCAATCTCCCAAATGGAAAGAAGCCCATAGGTTGCAAATGGGTTTTCAAGACCAAGTATAATGATGATGGAACTATAGAGAGACATAAGGCTAGATTGGTTGCGAAGAGATATTCCCAACTAGAGGGAATAGACTATTTTGACACTTTCTCTCCTGTGGCTAAACTCACAACTGTAAGAATCATTCTAGCTTTAGCAACTGCTAAGGACTGGTACATATATCAACTTGATGTTGATAACGCCTTTTTACATGGAGATTTGAATGAAGAAGTCTATATGACACCTCCACAAGAGCTGAAACTTCCCAAACAAGGACTAGTTTGTCGTCTAACTAAGTCTCTATATGGCCTAAAACAGGCCAGTCGTCAGTGGTTTGCTAAACTCTCCTCATTTCTCTTAAAACTTGGTTTTGCTCAATCTAACTCTGATTATTCTCTTTTTATACATAAAACTACTAGTACTTGCACTTCTTTACTTGTGTATGTAGATGATATTATTCTAGCAGGGAATTCTATGGAGGTTATCAATAAAACCAAAAGTATTATGCATCATACCTTCAGAATCAAGGATTTAGGGAAACTAAAATACTTTTTGGGTTTTAAAATTTCAAGTACCAAGAAAGGGATCCATATGTGCCAAAGAAAGTATGCCTTGGACATACTGAATGAAACTGGAATGATCAACAACAAACCTTGCCAAACCCCTCTCATGAGTGACACAAAGCCTCTCTTTGACACCAACAAGACCTCATACAATGCTGATTCCTATAGGCGATTGATAGGGAAACTCCTCTATCTCACCAACTCTAGACCTGACATTAACTACTTTGTACATCTTCTTAGTCAATTTGTGCAAGCACCCACTGCTTATCACCACCAATCTGCCCAACATATTTTAAGATACCTCAAGGCTGCCCCTGGTCGAGGATTGTTTTTCCCTAGAGAAACTGATCTACAAATTAAGGGCTTCAGTGACTCTGATTTGGCCACATGCCCTAAGACCAGACGTAGTATCACTGGTTACTGTGTCTTCCTAAGAGAGTCCCTCATCTCATGGAAATCCAAGAAACATAGCACTATGTCCAGATCATCCTCTGAAGTCGAGTACAAGGCTCTCGTAACTACCTCTTGTGAGATTCAATGGATTAGCTATATTCTCCATGACCTTTGCATTCAGCTTGATCCACCATCGGTTATCTATTATGATAACCAGGCCGCCAAACATATTGCTCAGAATCCTTCATTCCACGAACGAACGAAACACATTGACATTGACTGTCATGTGATTCGTGAATGCCTACAAAACAATCTCTTCCGTCTTCTGCCTATCAGCTCCAATGACCAGCTTGTTCACATTTTCATGAAAGCTCTTCACCGTACCAACTTCAAACTCAATGTTCACAAGCTTGGGATGTTGAGCATCCACCATCCAGCTTGAGGGGAAGGTATTGAAACCCTAACCCCCTTAGGATTTCTCGTTTTCCCCTTTTATAGTTGATTACTGATTCAATCAGTAATCTAGGGTTTCTATGTAACCCTTTTTCCCCCTTTTTCCTATAAAACCCGTCTGGGTTTTCCCCTTTCTGTAATACAACAACAATAATAGAAATATACAATTTCTTACCTTTCACTATGCTTCTCTAACGAGCTCTGGCTCTGCATCACGCCACAGATTTGGTTCTTTCTTTAGTCATTGCCATCTTCATCTCTTCCAATCTTCCTTTTTCTCTCGCTCTCTGCCATGGCCATCACTTTCTCTCTCGAAGATGTGATAAGGAGAGTGGTTGTGGGACTTCTTTATAACCTATGTATAAAATTGATTTTAGTTTTACCTTTTAAAAAATTTGACTTATCCAAACATGTCTTATATTGACATTAACATATTTTCTTTAAATTGTAGGTGAATGTAATTGAAAATTTGCGTAATTGTCGTTTTCTATCGTGCAATTTTGGAAGAAAATGCCGGTATATATTTTTATTTGTAAAACTTAACGTACATTGTTGCATATATTAATAATTTCAAATAATGTTGTCAACTTGACCCATAACACATGGGTTGGTCCTAACCATCCTTGCAAAAACCATTTTTAATGAGAGGGAGAAAAAAATCTCCAAATCCTTAGACTCTATTTTAGGTGGGTTAGGGTTAGCATTAAGGTGGATGTGAACCCACTACAAGACTTTAGTTATCTCTTAAAATCAATACATTCAAGCAGGGTCATATATGGACTCGGGCCATCTTGAGCCAAAGGCCAAGACAGACTCACCTAGGTCAAAGGTTGAGATGAGTTGTTTCAGATGAAAATTCGATACTAGCTCTCTAGATCGAAGGTCGGGAAGGGTTAAGTCAGGTCAAGGTCGAGACAGGTTGGCCAGGGCCAAAGGTCAAGACAGGTTGGTCAGGGCCAAAGGTCAAGACAACTTGGCCAAGGTCAAAGTTCAAGACCGTTAGGCTCGGGTTGAAGCACAAGACAGAACAACTTGGACTGATGATCGAGATCACTGACCCAAGCCGAAGGATACAACCGGGCCAGAGGTTGAGATGAGCATCCCAAAACGAATGTCGACACGATCAAAGATTTAGACAAGTCCACCCGGGTAGATGATCGAAAGCAGTTCGCACAAAACAAAAGGTCGAGATGGGGCTAGTCGGTTTGATCAAAATTTGGCCAAGTACGCCCTAGGCGAAATTTAACTTAATTTGATTGAAACCATCATGATTGAAGATCGTCCGAGTTCAAGCGCGTTGACTTTGTTTGAATTTTTAGCCATGTCATCCCTGACTGAATTTCGGTCAAATTAGTACCGATTGAATTCAACATAGTAGACCCCAGACGAATTTTGATGAAGTTGATCCAGGCTGAATTTTTGTTGAATTCGGCATATTTAGTTTTGACTAAATTGACCTGAGTTTGTCACATTCAAAATTTGGCCGAATTTAATGAGTCGAGCATGACTAAGTTTAGCCGTAGCTGGATTTCGGTCGAGTCGGCCATGGTCAAAAGTCGACCGAATTCATCCTAGGCCAAATTTTGACTGAGTTGGCTTTTATCTGAAATTCGGTTGATACGACCCTGACTGAATTTCGATGGTCAAAATTCAGCCAAATAAGTCCAAGTCGATCCCAATCAAATGTCAAGATAGGTTGACCTGGCCAAAGGTCAAGACTGCTCAGCCTAACTTAGGTCGAAGGTCAACTTGAGCTAACCAAGGTTTGAAGTTCGAGCTAGGTCAGTTTGGGCCGAAAGTCGAGATAAGACGACTTAAGTTTAAGATTGACCTTGAGCGATTTGGATGAAGGTCGAGCTAAAGGGAAGGTTTCATATTATATTTATAAAATTAATATTTTTTTGCATGTTTAAAAAGAAAGTCATGGGCTAGACGTGACTCACAAACTTTTGTGGACTTTTTGGCACTATAGACTTTTTTTATGGGAGAATTTTTTTTTGTTGGAATTTTTTTTCCTAGACACAGGACAAGGCCAAGCCCCATGGATTGGGCCAAATAGACAATTTTAGTTCCATACATAAATAAGTATAATGGAATTGATATGTCACTGGTATTAAAAAAATATAAACAAAACATCAATGTATGAAAGAATGAATTTTATTTTCAAACCCTTTTAGTTGAAAAATTTTAGAATTTAAAAATAATAAAAAAAAATCTTGAATATTAACTTGGACGTTTAATAAAAGAAGTGACACCTCACTGATTAATCATTTTCTTTAATAAAGTAACAAGGATGTAAAGAAATATATAAATTGTAAGACCTAACATTTTAGTAGTGATAAAATTTTAAATAATTAAGAGATATAAAACTTATAAATATATATTATAGGTGTTTATTCTATTTAATTTACAAGCATATTGTAACTTTGAGGAAGTAATAATGTGAGGATTAACTTGACAGAGGTAAGTTCATCTCTTATTAAATATTTAATTACCTTTTCTTTTCTCTTATAATTTGTTGAAGGAGAGTTCTTATTAGTGTAAAGTTTGATATTTTGGGATTACTAGAAGTCTTGTGCGGAAGTTTTGGATGTGTATAGAAAAAGCTTTGCTTATATGCACACTATATTTAGCTAAGGAGAACAAATTACAATTTTAGCAATAAAATATTATTTAGATGTTGGTGGTATTGTTAGATTATATGTGTGATGAAGTAGATTATAGACATTTGTACATAATTATTGAGAAATTCAATAGATTGATGTGAAGAATTATTGATGATAATACAAATTATGGTATCTAGAAAGGTGTGGTTTTGTAATATTTATATTAATATGTTATATGTTCTCTTGTGAAATTTGTGTTATCGGCTAACATCACTCCAACGATGAACTACCACTTAAGTGATGTTCAAGTAATGAATCATTATTGCATGCATCAATCAATATTTTTTAAGTGTTATTATGGATGTTCAAAAGACAAAAAAATATGGCTCAACTGATAAGTTAAAGCTTGAGCAAGAGAGAGCCTGAGAAAATTCTCTCTCATCTAGAGTGGCTACATTTAAGTAATAAGAGAATTTTTAAGCGTTGAAGTGTGGTGATGATTCACGGGGTTTAGGAACGTGTAAGATCATGCACTATGTGTCAACTCGTAGCAAGTGACAATATGGTGACTTAAGAATTGATGAAGCATTGAAAGTGATGATATTTGAACTTTTGGGTGATACAACAAGCAATATTGATTTAGCATTAGGATGAGATTAAGTGATGGTCGCTCAAGCATTGAATGAGTTTTTTAGTAAAGGAAGAACAAAATAAATTCTCTCCTTTAAATCACTAAGCTAGGTAAGAATAAGTCTTCCTATGTTAAAGAAGCAAGGTTACTTTAGTAAGATGGTTTTGCTCAACCAACCATACTTGATGTGAGATGATGTTGATGATGAGCATGTGTGGTATGATTATTGATAATGGTGATAATAAGATGCATGCATGTGTATGATATACATTGTGTTGTACATTTCATGTTATTTATATGATATGATTGTCCTTTATGGGTCTATTGTGAGGATGTCTGAGATGTTATTGTACAAAGAGGAGATATTGTATGTTTCATTAATGTTTTATTAACATAAATAAGATATGAAGTGGTGAGAAGTTGAAAACGGTTATTGCATTAATGTTTTCTATAATATATGCAAGGAACCACCCTTACATAGGAAATTGGGGTTGATTTTACCAATGGTATTTTTTATGTGTTAGGTATTAGTCTATGTTGGGACATGCCTAATGTGAGTCTTTCGGAAGGCCTCAAGTGTGAAAAATTACACTTTCATTAAGATACAATTGAGGATTCCTATATTTTATATCATAAGTAATTCAACTATATTTTGTTATGTGTGATCTATCGTGAGAGTGTGATGTAATTTATATATGTTTGCATTTTTTATATGTATACCTTTATATAAGAATTAAAAAGAAAATCCTTACCCTTGTGTGTACATATATGCGAGTTGTGATAATCGTACTTGTACAAAATCAAATGATGTTGCAGTACCACAAAAGGAGCTAGTAAAATAGTTGGACATGTTTTCATTTTGTTAGTATTTTGTTATGAATTATATGTATTTAAACATCAATGTTTTTAATTCCAAATTTGTAGGAAATGATAAAAGAATTTTAATTAGAATATTATGTGAAGATTTCTAATCTTATTTCTTTATGTATTGAAGATGGAGCATAAACCCACTACTCCCCCTCCTATATTAGATATGCCACACATGGCATGACCCATAAGATATGAGCAACAACATTACAAGAATAGAATGCCACTATGGCACAACGAGATCAAATTGCTTTACATTAGTTGGAGTTTGCTAGGAGAGAAAATGGAATTGTTCCATTTGTTCAATCAAGTACATCAATTAGCCTTGATGAGTTTTATGAGGCATCAATGTCCTAAATTTAATGAAAAATGAGGTCCAATTCATGCAAATAATGGATTAGATACATGGAGAAATTTCTTTTATGTGATTCAATGTTGAAAAGAGAAGAAGTTATTTTGTGTTGTATATATGCTAACTAGTGAGTTTTTGTGGATCTAGAGGAACCAAATGTTAAATGCTAGAGGTGGTCTCATTTCAATTTTATTAATATTCCTAAGGAGGCAATACTTGGTGGTGGTGTTCAATACTAATAGATGTATAATGAATCGGTATTCGTCTCGGGTTCAAGATTTCACTTGGCTGGTTGTAAATTACACTTGAACATTATATTGGGCCTAGTAAGTATTTTTCATGACTTATATACATTTGGTTATATATTATTCAATTTAATACTATAACATATAATTTTTGTAACTATAATTTTTTTTCAGGAATGTAAATATGGTCAACCGGTAGAACCAGATGAGTTATTTAATGTCACCCACACTAAAACAAATGGTGGTTGAGTAAGGGGTCATGCCTTTCAGACTTGTGCAAGTGTTGGTTTTGAATTTTCTTACTTTGTTTATATTTGTAACAAATTGTTAACATTTAAAACATCAAAGAATAATCAAGGGTCATTCGATCAAATTATTTTGAAGGATAAACTTTTGACCCCCAATAGATAAATGTAGCAACAAAGCTTCAATGTCGGAAGAATGCTTTTGGAGATAAGAGTAGATGTAGATATCATGGCACTACAGGCTTGATTGCAAACATCCTCATGGAGTGTCATCCCTTATTTCACCCTCATTATTAGCTCTTACCATTGATCAATTAGTTGAGAATAAACAACTTCATCAACAAGCCTAAGAAACAACCGAAACATGTAATGTAGTAAATGAAAAAAACTAATAAATCAAATAAAAAGGGATGTATATTTGAGGAAAAATAAAGTTGATGGAGCAATAATTAGTCATGTCGATAGAATAACAATATAGAGACACTTCAACATGTACGAGTGAGCTTCACCTTCATTATACTAAAGAATTTGATGACCAACCTGTCAATTAAAGTTCATCTTCAATTTAACTTAAATGATCTGTTATTGGTTTTCACATATTATGCCTTTAATAAACACACATGCATTAGATTTTATTTACTACATGAAGATTGTGTGTTTAAATTTCATCTCGTTATATATATATATATATATATATATATATATATATATATATATATATATATATATATATATATATATATATATATATATATATATATATATA
>Ga0209589_1001629_pt1 | contig 37516 bp, 11 predicted proteins | sample CowpeawhiteBW_FD_187525 | JGI IMG/M metagenome (GOLD analysis project Ga0209589, IMG submission 187525) | Root nodule microbial communities of legume samples collected from California USA - Cow pea white BW (SPAdes) (version 2) | ecosystem: Host-associated > Plants > Roots > Nodule | place: USA...
TTATTATTTTATTGTTTTATTTTTATTGTTTTATTATTATTGTTTCATTTTATTTTATTATTATTTTTTTTTGTATTTTTGATTTTATTATTGTTATTATTATTATTGTTGTTGTTATTATTATCATTATTGTTATTGTTGTTGTTTTTTTTATTATTATCATTATTACTATTTTATTGCCCGTGCGATATTTTGGGATAATGGTTATGTGTTCTTCCTGGTTTGTATATTGTTTGGTTGTGCAAAATTATGTGTTGGGTATAACACTTTGTTTTGATAGTTTTATGTGGATTTATTGTGATTCTTCGGGATGTATAAAAACAAGAATATGATTGTGTTTAATGTATGACCATGTGATATTATGTAGTTGAGTTCAACTTAATGATATGAAGGTGTATTTACTTGTCATGGATGCATGTTTTTCGTGCACTGAGTCTCTTGTGTAAATAGGTCCATTGAAACCTATTCTAGAGTGTCAAATACCAGTAAATTACCAGTTACTGGTGTGGCGTTTGGCGTTTGGCAGAACGGTGTAAACCGCTAGGAGATAGACCACAAAGTGAACTCTAGAGTATAACCCGAGAGTTGGTGCTTGGCGATGGAAGTGGTTTCGCCAGGTAGTGTGTTGTAGAACTGGGCTTGGACCAAAATCCGGTGGGTTGGCGCCCGACGGCTCCAAGTGTTCTGCCAGGTGGTCTAAACCGCGAGTTAACCTAGCGACATGGATGTTGTGCTAGGCGGTTTTGGATGCAGTAATGGATTACGCGAGGGATTCTACATAGCTTTGGATGAAGGTCTGGATGCGATGCTTTGCTGGGGGCCCAGTTACGAGTGTAACTTGTATTGAGATAACATGTGGCCACTCGAGGTTGTAGCCTGGTGGTTTTGGAATTCTAGTGGAGTGTGCGAGATCGTGGCTCGTACGACGGGGTTCCGAAAAATTGCCCTCTTTAGTGTAACTGATTAAGTTTGGTAGTCCGGGGACAACTACGAACTGTAGTTCGTTTTGGGAAACTCCACTTGGTGTCGTGGATTGTGGCTGTGGCAATTTATTCCCGCGTGTGGACTATTAGGTGGTAACATGTAGTCGGAGGGGCGAGTAGACACTCGTGCAAAAAAGATCAATCAGTATACTCATCAAAGGGTGTAGAATCAAGAGGCATCCAGAGGAAGATATGAAAGTTTGGGTCCGAGATTTGAGTATAGTAGAAGTGTTAGGGGTTTTTAATTGTTATTATAATGTACCTTGTAATGCGTTTTTATTTTGAGCTCACCTTATCCGTGTGTGTTTGGCGATGATCATGTAACTCGTTACATGAGAGTAGAAGTTGATGCAGGTGAGCACAAGGATACTTAGAGCCGGAGTGGGGTCAGCATGAGAATTTTTACATGAAATTATTTTATGGGTTATTTTTGTAATCAGTTACTATAAATTGTTTTATATTTATAGGCGTTGAACGCATTTATGAATTTTGTCTTTTAGTGCTTTTAATAAAGTTTGAAATTTTCCTGCGTTTTGGGAAAGAGCTTTGGTTATTAAATACGTTTTATTTTAGCTTCATTTAATTTTATTTGAAATAGTAATATCCGACCAGGATGTTACATGTATTCTTCCCACTTGAATTATTTTGATATATATTATATGAAGGTCTTACTATAAACATTCCTTCCTCATCTTTTTTCCAAACCAAAGCGCCTTCACTTCCTTTTTCAAAATTTTCATTTGTTATAATTTGCATAAATTCCATTTGGTCCGATTCCTACACTACTATGTCCCTCATCCAAATCAAATTTCAAACCCATCTTCTATCTCTCCATCCACTCAACTATCGTATGATTTTTTACTTACGATTTGATATAGTGCACAATCGAGGAAATTTATAACTAAGTGGTATTTGTTCTACCAATTTATCCTCTTAGAACTTGATTTTAATTTTGTACTCCTTTTCTTCCTACAATAGTGTTATCAAACCATGTCTTGTTGTCCAAATTTTTTGAAAAACCTAAGTCACAAGGAGATAAGTCTCAAACATGGAACTTGTGACCCTTATTTAACATATCAGAAATACAACTTATTTATTACTATCCCTTAGATGAAAATCTAAACTCTTGGATATAATGTGTAAATATGGAATATATGTTTATATCCTAAGTATTTTGATCTCAAAAGGTCATTTTCCCTTTTATTTTTTTATTTGTTTTCAATATATGCTTATGATGATAATGTATATATATTTTCCTAAGCATTAGAGATGACAAAGTGGATCACAACCAGTGAGTCGATCCCTTAGCCAACCAAAATTTGGCAGGCTAGGTTGCAGTTTTCAATTCCACAGTCTGCTTTGATTCATCTTGTCTAGTTTGCTCAATTGGTGGACCAAAGACTAGATGCGGTGGACTAGCCCACTAACTTTTTTTTTTAATTAAAATTAATTTTTTTATATTATATTATTTTAAGTATGTAAATATGCATTAATATTATAACTTAAATCGTTAATACTTATAAATTGAATTTCAATTATTAATTATAATAGAGTAAAACATGTAAATATAATAACTATTTTAATTATTCAATTAGTAAAATTAATTAAGTAATTAAAAACTTATAAAATATTTATATAATGTGTATGTAATTATTTTAATTATTCAATTAGTAAAATTAATTAAGTAATTGAAAACTTATAAAATATTTATATAATGTATATGTAATGATTTTAATTATTTTAATTATTAAATTAGTAAAACTAGTTAAGTAATTAAAAACTTATAAATTATTTATATCGTGCGTGCGTGTGAGACTAGTCCGGTCCATCTTGATTTTGTTAGGCCAATGGGATTTTGAACCTTATCCACTTTTATGGGAGATAAATGTTTTAATTAATCTTAGGCCACTTGTACATTGAAGAGTATGCATTAGCTACACCATTATGTATGACTTTTCTATTTTATTGTCATGGTCCTGATAACAAATTACTTGATTTCATAGGCATATCATCATATAGAACTTTATTATAAAAATTTATACTAATAATGTTTCTAACTTAAATTCAACAAATATATATGAACACTAAAAAAAATTGTAACATGTAAATATAAATTAAAATTCTAACATTTAGTGAATCAAATTATATCACATTAGTTAATGCAATAATTATCATTCTAGAATTATATAATTATACCGATAAAAATTGTTATAAGTATAACGTTTTATATAATATTATAATATTGAACAAGCAGTATGATTTAATAATAATATAGTATGATTTAATAATAATATACAAAGTATACACTTACATACATTATTTGAAATATATATCGTAATCAAAATTGACATTATCATTTGGTGGATTATTAATTGAGAATTTCACCGTGAATTTAAGTTCGATATTGAATAGATATAAAAAAGTTGAACACCTATAATATAAATTCATTCTTTTGAGATTTAGAGTGGAAGTTAGAGTTAATCACTTATGCGGAATGGATTCAAATTTTATTAGTGTTGTGTCTCCGTGTTAAATTTATTTTTAAAAAACCTATTAGTGGTATTAATGGAACTTAAATTTAGTTTTAGGTTTGAGTGGTGACAATTCTTTTAAATAAATTGAGCTGAGATTTTATTGATGTTATGTCTTTCCAATAAATTTATAAAAAGATAAATTATTATCATATATAATTAAAAAAAATTAATTTCTATATATAATAACTATTTTAAAAATCATGTATAAAATTATTAGTACATAGTTCACAATATAACATTTTTAAACATTAGAATACATGCATAAGTTTAAAATAAATGTTTGAATAACTTTACTGAAAAATGATTTATTGAAATTCCGTTAATATCCCTGCATACACCACTAAAGTTAAACTCTTTAACGTATATAACAATTCATGCCAAACTATGTATATAACAATTTATGACAAACTATATATTTAATTACACATACCTTTTGTCTTTCCTTTAGCTGTTGTGAAAGAGATTATAGAAATAATTTGGCAATACAGTTTGGTTGCAGAAGACATTCCGGAAAATATGTCTGGTGTTCTTAAACATGGAAACAAAGAAAAAGATGGTGTAAAGGCAATGGGGTTCCCACTTTGCTACAACAAGGTACCATAATTGAACCCACTATCACCTTGTCTTAAGTGTAGTGTGTTTTCTATATGATATGATCCCCACTTGTTTAACCTTGTTAATGATGTTTATATAAAAATTACTACTAATTAAGCAGGTTAACCAAACTTTTCTGACAAAACAGTCCCTGACAATTCCAACTTTGTTCCAGCTGGTTTCACTGTTTTTGTCTGACGGCTGTCTTCCCAGTTATCAGTAATATATGATTGTTAAGTGATTGTGCTGTTTATTACTTTAAGAATTGTGCTTTTTCTAGTTTACTTTTATACAATATTAATTCCTCAGTGGTAGTAGTTTTCTTGTTCTTCTGATGCATGGGTTAATGAATTATAAATTATTGGGATATTAAGTTTATTAATATAATATTGTTAAAGTTAATTACTATTTAAGTGATTTTACACTTTGTAATTTCATTACACTTTTATCTTTTATCTTTAGAAAACGTTTCAAAGAATTATGAGAAAAAAGGTGTATTTAATACTTTTAGACGTGTCTTAAATTATGCTAGACTATTTGAATATAAATTTAGTGTTATTCTGTTAGATTAATTAGATGTGCACTTTAATAAATAATTAGTGTTATTCTGTTAGCTTAATTAGATTAGCATGGGGAGTAACAACATCGTTCCCAAGAAGAAGGGGGTGTCCACTGATCAACATAAAACACCTTAACCTGATGCCACGGAACCCAAGGTAATTTTTTTTAAAACTTTTTGGCTAATAAAAAAGTTTAATGCATGCAAAAAATAGTGTTATAAGTGAATAAATAATTTAATTTATAAGTTTAGCAGATATATATTTAAATATTTATGTACACAAACTTAGTAATTGGTGTCTCTTGATAAATATAACTAATTTTGTCTATAGATTAGTGTTATTTTGTTCTTATGAATTTTGTTACAATCAACTGAGTTAAAATTTTGTTAACAAACTTGGAATGAATATAAACCATAGGAACTATCTTTGGAAATTCCCAAAGTGAGACAAGTTCGGTCAACAAAAATAGGATAGAGTAGAAATTTTTAGTCGAAGAGAATATTTTTAAGTGCATTTGCCGACTCTAAAGTAGATGTGCGCTTTAATAGATATCCACTAAGATTATTTCAATTATTCGTTCATTAACATGGTGGATATAGGTTTAGGTCAATCATCACACATGTATTGTCCGCTTGGCGTATTAAGGGTAGAAGGAGAGAAGAGTATTTAAATTGTCTTTGGTCTCGATCAACTTTAAGTGATATATGACTATTGAGCATAATAGAAACATAAACCTCCAATCGAGGTTTAAAGGGAATGACAAATCATTCCCAATGAAGGGTTTAAGGGACTGATGGTTCATTGTAGAACCTTGTTATTGGTTCATAGTGGGTGCCAATGTTCTTATCCTATCCAAAGTGTGGACCTTTGTATAGGTGACAAGATCCTATTGGTGGTTTGAACGCTCCTGATTGCTGGAATCAAATCCCTTATTGTTCAAAGCGAAAGATCCACCTGCAAAAGACTCTTCGATGCTAAAGTCATTAAGAGAGTTTTGGATCTTTATGAATAAAAGATAGAGTATGAGATAATTTTCTGTCTTTCATTGTGAAATACTATGTGTATTTATAGGGTTTATGAGCCCTATAAGGTTTGTTGTAAGAACTGATAATATCAAAAGAATATCAAATAATATCAACAAATATAACGACTTCCATATATATAATAATTAGCGGGATAATAACAATAATCTGATACCTTACCTAATATACCAAATATTTTGTAAATATATGGTATTGAGAAATATAACAACGTAATCAAATTGTTGAGATTTGGTCACATATACGGTTAATATGTGAATATTTGCACTAACAAATGCACTAACAAATGTATCATAGAATGTATTCGAACCACTTTAGGTTAGTAAAGTTAAATGAGCCTTGTTGGGCCACATCACTTAGCATATTTGTTGGGTCGACTATGTATAGGTATGATGTTCTCTATTGAATAAAATTAAATATATTAAGATTTTCTAAATTTTGCACTATAGAACATAATCTAGTTTGATTATCAAAAAACACATTAAATTGTATTCAATCTTTAGTGTTTGTTCTAGTACAAAATAATTTGAGGGTTTAGGGACTAAAATCATAAAACAAGTTTAAAATTAAAAAGGAAAATCAAGAAGAGAAGAATAGATCAAATTGTTAAAAATTTAAATGATAAAATAAAACAAGATAGAGATATGGATAAAAAGAGATGATCAAGTCATACAATTCTTATAACAAACATTAATAACATAAGATAATGTAAATGAGGAAATGATAGAAACGATTGAGTTCAGTGAAGAATCTTTAAACCTTATAAATACCATGTTAAAATAGTATGGAGTGCTAAAAGATAGTATGGAGAAGAAGACGAAACACCGTTGTATGACCTTTAGTGTTTGTTGTTTGTTTCCCACATGCACTCAGGTGGTATTTATATGTAGAATAGAGACTTATAAATCAATTGTAATTAATCTGATTAAAAAATAATAATAACTAATAATCAATAAAATAAATGAAAAATTTTGTTCAGCATAAACAACATTTACCTCTAAAATTAATATTGCTTAAAACATTTGTAACAATACTATTTTATTTTAATAATTTTTATTTTTTAAATAATAATAATATTTGTTACAATCCCCCACATAATTTAAAAAAAAAACAAAAAATTATGTTATCTTTTAAAACAAAATATTGTATTTTAGCATAAGGAACTATCCGGTTTGAGCCTTACACCTAGTACTTATAAACTTCCACTTGATAAAATGCACATACTTAATTATCTTGAGCTACATCTCTTCTAACCTAGCTTTAGTAAATAACACATACAATATTAGTGTTCATTATAGGTTCTAATATGTGGCTGCACATTAAAACCTTGTGCATGTATCTTGTTTCATAAGTGTCACTTATAGAGGTGATGAGAATAACATAAGGTTTAGATATTGTTTTGTATGACATATAAAATTAAATAGATTTAGGAAGGCGTTAGTTTAAAACATAAAGGGATGAAAAGAATAAGTCAATTTTATCCTTTCAAAATTTCTATTAGCATATATCTTACCCTATTCTTCTTCTACTTTTCCTCATTGTCTCTACCCAAAAGAAAAATCCACATTCTATCTACCTATTCTTTGTAAATCTCAACCTTCAAACTAAACGACTATTGTAAAATTTGTTTGTGTGTAGTGAGAGATTTTTCTTGTGGCAGTTTCTTTTTCCTTATTTCTTTTATTTTCTTTATTTCTCCTTAAAATACCTCATGCATGGTTTATGGTTTACGATTATAGGAAAAATTAGAGTTTCTAGTTTAATTTTAAGGTTTTTGATGACTAAAAATTTGAGTTTTGAAGGTGATTAAGAAATCCCTTTGGTGTTTTAGTTACACCCTTTTCATATTAATTTTTTTTATTATTGCTAAAAGGAAAGTTTAAGGTAGATAATATAAACTTTAATTCAAAATATAAGATGAGTTTACAAATAAGACAGTAGTTGGATGGTAATTTTAACCTATGCATGTAAAAGAATTAAATGAATAAGTGAAGTGTGGAATTTGATAAATTGTGGAGTAAATTTTGTATGGTAGAATTTGGTAATTTGTTGAATAATGGAGTTTTGAATAGTTTTTTGTGACATGCATTTAGATTGAAATCAAAGATTTCGATGAGTTTGATTCTTTTGTGTTTTAGATAGTGTGATGTTGAGTATGGTGACCATTAAGGAAAAGAACATAGTAGATTTCACTAATAATCAAAAGGGATAAATATGTTTGTAGTCCCTAAATTTGTCCATGTCCAAAACTTGATATATTTTGATCCTCAAACATTAAAAATGAATGGATATAATTCTTTTAAACAGTGTTTTAGGGTGACATTTGAGCTAGAACTTGTCAAACGATGTAAAGAGCTCAAACGTTAGCTTGAAATGTCATTTGACATGCAAAAAAACTTTAACACAATTAAGATAGGAGGACTATATTTGTAGATTGCAAGAGGGGAACGGGTGCACAACGAAAATAAGAGGTAGCGGTTGGGCTGTTAGGTGATGGCGCACGATCACTGAAACCAGGGGACAACGCGTGAGTGGGAGAAAGAAGAGAGGAGTGGCTCGCGACTACTAGAAGAGGAAAGGCATCGTGCGAGTGGGAGAAGAAAGTGAGCGAGGGCACGGAAGCAAGTTGTTGGTGGATGATGTGATCATGAATAACTCCACGCCATCTTAAACCTCTAGGAGAATAACTCGAAGCATGAGTCTAGAGTGTGGGCTTTTGAGTCTTTTTTCCATTGAAGTACAATAAGGAATAATGTCAACACAAAAAGAGCAAACACTTATCGCATTTCAAAGACAATTGATGCAGGTTAAGCTAGTTTCTTAGGGCTCACACATGTTTCTAGAAGTGGGATCACACCATATGCATTGCACACATGGTTTAGAGTTTAGGGTTTAGATGAAAATTCGTGATTAACGGCACATGTTAAGTGTAAGACCTGGGGAAATTAAATAATTAAATAAATAATTATTTAATAAATACGGGTAGTAGTAGCCTTTATGACATTAAATGCTAATTTTCATGACATGGAAAAGTACTAGTTCGAGTGGTTGAGAGTACTTGATTGTGTTCAGAGGACTTGAATTTGAGTCCTATGTATGTCAATAGTGTAATTATTTGATTGTATTCTTTTATGATATATTTGAACATGATACATGATTATAAATTCCTAGATTTATAGGAATTATCAAGAAACATGAATTAGCTTAATGGTTGTGCATGAGCTTGGTAATTGCATGGTGATGAGTTCAAATCTTTGTTAAAATAAAATCATAATATATAATTTTTTTTATGCTTGGAGAACGAAATTGGGGAGATAAACATCCAGTGATAGGTTCCACGGATATGGACACATACAAAGAGCTTAATTAAAATTTATTAGCTATTAAGGTCTAATTAAGGTATTGATCGAAATTAATTTCATTTTAATTCACTTATTTTCGTTTAGGGTTGGTAATGTGAGGAAAACTAACCACCAAACTGTACTGAAACACTGCATTGAAAGTGAATTGAAGGGCTAAAGTGTGGGAGACTAGGGGAGGACAACTTAGACTAAGGAAACGACTAGAACGTTTTGGAGCGAGGAATTCAGGTTAAAGGAGTTCCATCTGTTGTTAAATTGTAATTTTCGCATGATCATGTATTGTATGAAATGTTTGAAGTGTATATCTCTGCCATGCTCGAGTTCTTTTCGCGTTTCTGGATTTTTTCAGAAACTGCCTTGCGGCACACGAACTGCCGCCAGGCGACTAAGTGTGTATGCGTGGGTGAGTTGAATGTGGAAAATTGCCTGTGAGTTAAACTTTATATGAAATTGGTATGAAATGAGATCCTAGCGACCGAAATAGAGATTAAACAGAACTAGTAACGAAAACCCTAGTCGCAAACCACTTAGCAACCGAATATATATTTGGTTGCTAAATAGTCACCGAAATTATAGTCGCTAATTGGTCACTAAAAGGATTGGTCGCGTTTTAAGAAAGTAAAAAATGGCATAGTAAAAGACGACACCTTTAGGAAGTGAAAGAGTGAACTAGGGTTTATGAGAGAGGAGAGACAATTAAGGTTGATTTAACATGTTCACTAACATTGTAATGGGCCAGCCAAATTAGCCCAATATCACACCACTTTGATTATTAAAATTTAATTATTATTAACATTAATATTTTAACTTTGTAAATATTAAATTTAAATAAATAGAAAAAAAATAATTTTACTGAATATATTAAATAATGATTGACAATAATATTATTTCCCAATTCATGCATTCATTAATAATTTTAAATAATTTAACAATAAATCATTTATTTATAATAGAAATTTTATATTATAAAAATATTAATAATTAACAATAATAAAAATCTTCTACCATAAAAGAAAAAGAATTCGTAATAAATATTTTCTATTGAAATTATTTTTGTAAATAAAATTTAAATGAGTTAATTAACTAACATCAAAATTGAATAAATAATAAATATCAATAATTATTTTTATACTATAAACAAAAAAATTGTATAATTAAAATTATTTTTATAAATAAAATTTAAAGGAATTAAATTTTAAAATGAAAATTATTATTATTATATTTTATTTTTTTTAAATATTGAATTCAAATTTACAGAATAAATTTCAAATAAATGCTGATTGAATGAATAATTAAATGCTGACTCAAATGAATGCTAATTTAAAATAAATGCTTATTCAAATAATTTCTATTTATAAAAATTATCATTGTTATTATTAACTAATGCTGATTGAATGACTAAATTAAAATTCAAATAATTGAATAAAAAATTTCCTATAAATGAATTAATTAATAAATACACACAAAAGTTAAAACAGTAATAAAATATCAATAATTAATAATTACTGACGAAAAACGTTTTACATTGTAACTAAGAAAGGAAATTTAGAATAAATATTTTTCTATAATTAAAATTATTTTCATCAATAAATTTAAATAAATTAAATAATTAATTAACACAAAAATTAAACGAGTAATTAATTAATTAACAAAAATAAAATAAAAGGATCAAAAGTTAACGGTAAAGAAAGTAAAAGAAAAATTAACTAAAATAAATATTTCTCTATACGTAAAATTATTTTTATAAATAAAATATAAATGGATGAATTATTTAATTAAAACAAAAGTTAAAATAAATGGATGAATTATAAATAAAATATAAATGGATGAATTATTTTGAGATCTGGATGTTTTTGGAGAAAGTGAAAAGTTTTGGAGGTAGGATTAATTTTTATTTTCATCTTCTTTTGTTTTAATTAGTTTTATTTATAAATTTACTTTTAATAAATAAAACAGTCTGCACTTAGGTGACAATGGTTATGGTGATTGCACTGATGTTAGTGATGGTGATGATGGTGGTGATGGTGGAGGCAATGGTTATGGTGATTGTGCTGATGTTAGTGATGGTGGTGATGGTGGAGGCGGGAAAAAAAAAACTTATGTGTAGTAATAAATTGTAAAAGTAAATAATTTAGTTATTTTATAATTTTTATTAAATATCAATTTAAATTTTTTATCATGTTAGTTTAATCTAATCAAATAATTTTATAAAAAAATATGTATACGACTAAAAATATTCGGTGGCTAAATATCATATTAAATATATTTTATAAAATAAAATTTATTTTGGTCGCTAAATCGGTGGTTAAAACATTACATATTAAAGAATGTTTAGCGACAAAAAATATTCGGTGGCTAAATATCATATTAAATAAATTTGATAAAAAAATTATTTTGGTCGCTAAATCGGTGGCTAAAACATTACATATTAAATAATGTTTAACAACAAAAATTATTCAGTGGCTAAATATCATATTAAATATATTTTATAAAATAAAATTTATTTTTGTCACTAAATCGATGGCTAAAACATTACATATTAAATAATAATTAGCGATCAAAAATATTTGGTGGCTAATTACCATATTAAATATATTTTATAGAATAAGATTTATTTTGGTCGCTAAATCGGTGGTTAAAACATAATATTTAGAGACTAAAAATAGTATGTCGCTGTTTTGGTCGCTATATGAATAAAAGTTATTGTACATTCATCCAATGGCTAAATCGGTGACTATTTGTGATTACTATGAATCAGTGGCTATTTCAGTCACAATTTGCGACTAAATTATTTTGGTGGCTAATATCGGTGGCTAAATTGCATTTTTCTAGTAGTGCTAATCAAAATTACATAAATCAAGAAAACAAACGATGAAAATTCAATTGATATTTTCATGTAGAGTTGATATGCAAAGAGTTACCTTAACTTATTATAAAATAGTTACATTAAATTAAGACTCAAGTGTTTATCTTTAGTGAAGTTTTGCTGACCCGTTTCTTTGGAAAAGTTTTTGAGTCTTCAACTTTTCAATAATGAGTAGGTAAAGGAAGAATGTGTGATGTAATTTCTGAATAATAAGTGTAACATCCCATTTAAATAATAACATAATTAAATGAAATCTTACATAAGATAATATAAAGATTAAATTTTAGGTATTTTAAATTTTTTTATATTATAGATATTAGATAATATATTATAAATATTAGATAATATATTATAAATTAATGATGATTAAATTAAATATTTTATTTTTTTATAAATATAATAATTAATGTTAATAAATAATAAAATATAAAATCAAACATAATAAAGAATAAAGAATAAAAAGATTTATCAAGATGTTTTTATTATTATTTTTCATTATGGTTTGAGCTTCTTATATATCCTTTTTATTTCTTATTCTCAAATTTTTTTCTTTTGTTTTTAAAGAGAAAAATATCTATTTTTTTGCTCTTATTTCTCTTCGTTCTCTTTCATTTACGAGGACGAAACGAATTAGGTAATTCTTTCATCTTACTTGATAGTGAAATATTAGTTTAATAATTTATTTAATAAATCTCTTTTATATTAATTTTTATTTTATGAACATAGAAGTAAAAGTATTTTACTGTGTGTTTTTTATAACCAGATTTTAACTGTGGTTCATTATATGACTTGAGTTTCTCACGAATTGTTCTCATCTCCCATTCTCACATATTTTCTTTTGTTTCTGAAGAGAAAAATATCTACTATTTTTGCTCTCATATATAAGTTGTTGTCATCCGTTCTCGAAAAAATAAAGGAGAAGGTAATTCTCTCTTGTATCACATGATAGTGAAATATTAGTTTAATAATTGTATATTAATATATTTAATGAGCTTGTATATTAATTTTTTATTTTATGAACATAAAAGAAAAAATATTGTACTGTGTGTTTTGTATAACTGGATCTTAAGTGTGGTTTGATTATCATCGAATTTTCTTTTGGTATTTACGTCTCTCAGTTTTTTATTAGATTATAAAAAAATATTTTTGTCTTTTTTTTAAATAGGTATACAAATTCAACTCTTCCGTATATTCATTTGTAGTCTTATTTCTTTTTTAGTTATCGTTATACTAAATTATATATTCATTTTTATTATATTAGTGACAATAATTAAATATATAAATTTTAAACGTATTATTTTGGCTCCCCCAACAATGTTGGTCAAGATCCGCCACTGTAAAGAGCCAAGTTGCGGAGTATAAGGTCACTCCTTACAGTTATCCAAGGTACTTAAAAGAAAATACTAAAGCTCACTACAATGCCTACAACTCAAAAGGAGTAAGAGATAGCCAATATTCAAAATAAAGCCTTAGGGACAATACAATACACGGGCCTTAGCCCTAAAGAAAAGCCTAAATAAAACGTGAAGTCCAGCCCAAGTAGACTATGTAGCGAAATCATCTCTCCCCTGTTGACCCAGAGTACCTCTCGCATATGCTCCCATCAATAAATTAATGATCATCACAAAGGTAGAAGAACAACATGCAAGGCAATCAAACAAGCAAAGGGTAAGCTAGAGCCAAAAAGATTTCATCATGCAATCAGATATACTTTCACAGTCCAATATACACACATCATCCAAGCATGTTATGACCTTCAAATCAATACACTAAGACTCGACTCGACTCATCCGGATACATATAACCTGGTCGGATTCAACGGATGCTTACACTCATAACATCTTACTTCCTTTGTTGGCTTCGTCCAAGGCAACAAAGTTCCCAACCGAGTTATTCCATTTCTAATTTAAAACTCTCAACTGATTCCATCGCCATATCGTTTTGGCGTCCTATCCTCATTTTTTTATCCCTTAACTTGTAACCATCATTCCACCAAACCACGGTACCATAACTTCCATTGACTCCAAATCTCTAGTTTGTTTTGCACCAAGCAACCCTACGATACACCTCAAACTAAGATTGCCCGATTTGGCTTTTTCTCAACCTCTTTGAGAAACTTGCCCTAGTCGAATAACTAGACCAAGGAAATCTCTTCACATCTCCTCCTCCCGACTTAGACACTTACTTCTCCGCCAACCCTTACCATGTCAAGCCCAGAATCTTGAATTCTCTTCTAGAAATAAACACCTACCCTTACTTCCTTACTTTAAGGTTGGTACCTTAACTTGAAAACATAATTCAACCACCTCTCATTTCCTTGGTTCAAATTCCTATGTGCAACCCTACACTTCCAACTCTGAATGATCATTGCACGCTTTCACCCGATACTCAGAAGAACGAAACCTTTGATGTTTTCAAAGAACTGGTCTTCGTAGTAATCTCTAGGTCTTGAATAAGATAGTTCTTCTCGTGCACCTCTTACCATTTCTAAGCATCATCTGCCACTATCCCGCTGCACTACTTTGATCCCTACCCAAGCTCACTCGTTTATTTACTCAAAATAATGATCCTTTCATGTCCGCCATGACAAGGAAGCAATCGTCGTTGAGAAACCTTCCTCGAGACCCCTATAAACTTGCAGAACCCTTTAAACTCCTCTTTGGATAGCCTTAGCGTTCCACTTTCTCAACAATGTATCCATCCTTTTAAAACCATATTCCTTATTAGCCACTCCAACCTTGGTCAATACTCTTCTTGAACGGCTTGACACACCACAACTTCTTTTCAAAGATTCACCAAACTTATAGTCATCCTAGTGATTATACTGATTTTATACCATTATGTCTCCAACAACTCTTTCACTTGTTTCTCTTACTCCACAATCCTAGCATAAAGCCTCCAATTAGAAACTATCAACACAAGTTTGACTTCAGACCCAAAAGCAAAAGGGGACTTCACCACTTCAAAGTGAAAGTTCTAATATTTACCTCAGAACAAATCTATAACTCTTCTACCACTGACATTCTTTGCATCTGTTTTTCGCTTGCCTTTATCATATAACTCTGATTCACATGACACCCTGCCCTCACCTTTCAGCTTGATCCACAATTATTACACCATCACTAACATATCTCTTCAAATCAAAGGATACTACTTCATTGGAGATCACTTCTCCTAAGAATGAGATTAAGAAAACAACCAATTCACTCTTGAGATTATGTTCCAACCTTGTAAAGGAAACAATTCAAATTGGATTTGAATTTAAATACTTTGATCACCGCGAAGGCACCACACACCCGAGCGAGTCTCCACTTGGTCACAATTGTAGCAAAACCATCATCTCAACCTCAGTCCCTTCTTAAAGGCAACCATGACTCCTTTACCATATTGGCGACATCAAGGATTACACAATCCCAAGAAAATCGGCTCTTAGTCCAAGCATCACTTCATAAGGTGCATCTCTGGATGAGATTTATTCGTGCTAACCACTTTAGCATCAACCATCGTAGACACCATATCAACTACTCAAAACTTTTCTTTTCACTCCCTCCATCATTGTGCTTCAACATCAGTTGGGTTGTCCTTCCATACGAGAATAACCTTTAAAGGTGTGTCCTTCCTTCTGGTGCGTGAAACCTTCCACTTTATACCCAAGGTCAAATGTCTTGCTCATGGAAACTACTTTTTCCTTGAAACATTCCACTAACAAAGGTTAAAAGACCCCTCTCCACCTGCTGACTGTTAATTCTAGTATGAACCTCTTATCCATCTCAGCCTCTAACTAGAGGTTTGTCATCTTTTCGCACTTCACAGTCTCTTCCCTTCTTAGCTTGCTTCATTGCTAAGCGATCTCTCCACTTTCTACAGCCTAGAATTTGCCATTTGTTCCTCTTCCACCACTCCAAGAAGCACTGGGTGTGACCATATGACTATATTCAATGACACTTCTCCTAAAATTGTATGCATTTGCATGACTCTGAATTTCAACATTGTCGGGATGTAGAATCGGGTTGATTTTTCCCAAACGATGTGGCACTTGTATGCACTGATACCTTTCAGTGTTCCTAATCTTTGGATTCAACTCCTTTTAGAAAACTTGTAGTATCGATTTCCGAGAGCCTATCCTTAAAGATCCCTCTGACCAAATGTTATTTTGTAAACTCTAGCATCTTCTCCGGTTTATCAACCCAAAACTTAGCTTTCCTTGCTCAATTATATACATCGTACATCGACTTTCTATCTCTGAGGCAAGACATTGTCTTAGAGACTCCATTCAACGCTTATAAAGGTGAGCAGACCAAGTTGACATTGAATCTGCGTTTTCTTATCTCCGTAGACATTAGACACAAAGCATAGAGGCGTAGCAAGACAAACTTGATCCTACAAAGCAACACTCTATCACTTATAGACAACCAACCCTCTTGTTTGTCACCCTTCTTTCACAAACCATTAGAATTAGGAAAGGAAAACAACCTTTGATCTAGTCATGAGTGTGCACCCTCATTACTTTACCAAGGCGTTTTCTGCTCTCAAAACTTTTGGTTTCACTGATAAACTTGACTAGACATGACTACTTACACTTGTGAGGCATGACAAACCCACAACCTCAGGTCATCCTAAGGACGAACTGCTCTGATACCATTAATGTAACATCCTATTTAAATAATAACATAATTAAATGAAATCTTACACCGGATAATATAAAGAGCCAAGTTCCGGAGTATAAGGTCACTCCTTACAGTTATCCAAGGTACTTAAAAGAAAATACTAAAGCTCACTACAATGCCTACAACCCAAAAGGAGTAAGAGATAGCCAGTATTCGAAATAAATCCTTAGGGACAATACAATACACGGGCCTTAGCCCTAAAGAAAAGCCCAAATAAAACGTGAAGTCCAGTCCAAGTAGACTATGCAGCGGAATCATCTCTCCCCTATTGACCACAAGTACCTCTCGCATATGCTCCCATCAATAAATTGATGATCATCGCAAAGGTAGAAGAACAACATACAAGGCAATCAAACAAGCAAAGGGTAAGCTAGAGCCAAAAAGATTTCATCATGCAATCAAATATACTTTCACAGTCCAATATACACACATCATCCAAACATGTTACGACCTTCAAATCAATACACTAAGACTCGACTCGACTCATCCGGATACATATAACCTGGTCAGATTCAGCGGATGCTTGCACTTGTGGTGGATACCTCTGCTCACCCTCGAGCTGCTCATCCCCTAACTGCTCACCCCCGAGCTATGTGTTACAAGTGTTACAATGAATCAATTCCCTCACACACAAGGTTAGCCCATGATGAGTTTCAAGCCTCCTGCTACTCTCACCATAGGAGTCAGTCCGCTCTAAGTGAGACTAACTGACTCCATAGGGTGTCAGGATGCAATCCTTACCTTGAATCCTTACCAAGTTATATAAATGGGGCACCACCATGGACACCCACTAACAGGGGCCATGGAATTACGTCTCGACCACTGAAGCACGACCCTGAAGTCTCACCTAGAAACTCCAAGGAATTACGCAGTGACTCATACCAAATATATTCATACAACCAAGTAATAGTAATCATGCATTCGAACCTAGGGTCAACATCTGTAACCAAATTCCCATTCGTATTCCATGTTGTACCATACCACCTCATTCACGAATTTCATGAGTGTAGAGTCTCATCTCATATCAATACCATTGCCATTTCAGTAATATCCATCTCATTCACTTTACATGCTAAGGCCACATCAATATATCAATTCAACCCATACCACATATATTCCATGCCATTTCTCATACTTCATACTTAAAACACATCAATCAATCAATCAAACAATTTATAGCACTCAATTGAAGAAAACAACGAGGCCCATAACGCATCTCGCTCAAGCCAGAAGCCCTCGCTCAGGCGAGAGGAGTTCCCTCGCTTAAGCGACAGGCCCTCGCTTAGGGGAGATCGCGACAGAGGCCCTGGGAGGTTTTCGCGCACTCGCTTCGGCAAGCCTTCCCTCGCCTGAGGTGAGGTCCCTCGCTTAGGCTGCACTGCAGTGACACACCTCGAGCTCTCACGCGTTCTCGCTTAGGCAAGCGTCTCTCACCTTAGCGAGATGGTACCTCGCTCAAACTAAGACCCTCCGCCTGAGCTCGAGCTCGAGCACGAGCTAAGGTTTGTCCTCTGCAAGTCTCGCATAGGCGAGATAGGGTCGCTTATTTATTTTAAAAGTTCACTTATTTATTTTCATTTGTGTGACAATTATTATAGTAGTGTGTTATGGTATCCTAACAAACGATGTTGTAGAATAAGAAAATAAAGTGAAGCTAGTATAAAAGAAAATTATAATTGTTTCTCAATAACTTTTACTAGATAAAATTTGCAGTTATTTAAAGTGTACAATGTTAATAATGTATAAATATTTCATATTGTGTTACAACCTATTATTTCCTTCCATTCTTCTATGCTTCAATGAAACAATTAGCAGTAAATGGAGAGAGAACATTTGAGACTAAAAAGAATATTCTCAAAATAAGTAGACAACATTATTAATGAAAATGGATTCGACAATGGATATTTTTCTTTTATCCTTTCGGTGATTCGGACTTGGTATAAAAAACATTAGTAAGAGGTGGAAGAGATTTGTTTGGTGAGCTTATAGAATCACTACAAAAGAGTTTCATAAATAATCAGAAAAAGAATTAAAGAGGTCAATTCAAAAAAGGGTGGAACAACCAACCATGCCCATAAATTAATCACACCATAAAGTTTAATAATATAAATCTTTTATAAATCCATAGCTACTAAACATGCCATAGAGAGAAAGTTTATAACAAAAAAGCATTTTCAGAAGCTTAAATATTCATTTAATTTTAACATTATATTTACCTCGTTTTAAAGATAAAAATATTACACTAATGAAATTTAATATAAATTAATCTTTTAATGTCCTTGGTTGCTTAGGTACAAATAAGCTTTTCTATTTTTTTTTCCTAATATTACTATAATGGTGTTATAATGTCTAACTTTAAGAATTAGTTATTAATTTTACTTTTTGAATTAATGTTGACCTTGAAATTTTGTGGTTTAAAGTTCAAAATTATACTAATTCTACCAGTAGTCAAATCTATATTTCATGATGTTGGGAATCACAAAATACAAAAAAAAAAAAAAAACCATATCACTACCATCTAGATCCCTTTTTTTGTGAATGAAAATTCATCACACTAAACTAAATCAAAGTATAATATTCACCTTTTGCTTAGAAGACCGTATTTTTTCTTAAATGAAAAGAAAAGTAGTGATATAAGTATTTTTCAAATAAGGAGATCTAATTCATTCAATCTTGTACTAATTAAATTCGTTTGAATTATTTTATTACTATTTACGTAAAATTATATATATATATATATATATATATATATATATATATATATTTCAAAAATAATATTAAAATATTTAACTATTTAGATACTAAATTTCGTATTTTACAAAAAAAAAAATTAATGAGTCTTTTCTCTCTCGCTAAAGTACATCAATAAATAAATAATAATTACAATTTAGATTATTTTAAATAGCATGGATATAGCTTGTTAACATATTCTAATATACATACATATATATCAAATGTATAATTAAAAGATAAATAAAACACAATTAGTGTAATTTAGTAATGTATTTCAACCAAAAGGGCAGGTGTTTACCGAATTTCGTACACATATACCACACTTGCACATCATATTTTATTTAATTATAATTAAAGCTTGTCCATATTAAGTTGTCAAGAAGGTGCATTCGAGAATAAGTTGTTGTATAAGGAACAAATAAAGACTAAAAAAAGTTCAATAAAAAAGAGATAAGGTAGAAGAAAGAATGTAGCTAATTAATAGAGGATCTATAGTCTTTTAAAAAGATTTTCCCTTTTTGTTTCTTTTCATTTTGGTGAAACAAATATAATACTAATTTATAAGCAATGGTCGGTGGGACACATAAACTTGCATGAGAATCCATATCCTCTTTGTTGATATTCTCCTTTTTTTTTCTTTGTAAGAGTCAATCAATTTCCAATGTGTAACAACTGGCTAAGGAATGAATTTTAAATGGCTAGGGTTTATCACGTGGCTAACATTTAATTGGAGCCATCATGGTACTATATGATGAGTACCATATTAATTATATCAATATGCTCGTGTAATGTTGTAGGTTACCCTACTAGGTTTTCAATTTATTTATTTATTTTTGAAGGAGGCTCATTTTAATCTTTAATTGTTTAATTAAAATTTTGGTTAGAAATTTACGATTGTTCATGAAAATTTAATAGGATTGTGTCTTGGTTTAGATGTTGTTATTTGATTGAAATGTATTAAAGAATAAGTATATTGGGCATGCCTAATTGTTACAAGTGTAGTAGAGAATATGAGTGTCAATTTATAGTATCTAGAAAATTGTATATGAAATTACTCATATTATGATAAAAAAATACATATTAGATTACTTATTTGTATGCATAGAATTTATTAAAAAATATAAGTGAATATTTGTATCTCAAAGATGATTTTTGAATTTATATAAAATATCTATGTTATTTCTTCTGACAATTTGTTGAATAATAATTTGAGCAGGGATATATCTTACAATTGAGTTGAAATATGGGTGAGAAATTTAGGTTAAGTTTTACATAAATTTTTGGATCGTGGTAGATCAAAAATTCAATTGTCTTTGTGTTTGGATTTGATTATGTAAGTGTAAAATATAATTTTAGGTGTATTAAATTATGATAGACATAAAATTTCCAATTTAGCTTAATAAACATGGTATAATATGTTTTATACAACACAAGCCTTATGTATATGTTCTTCGTTTGATAAACTTTTGCTTGAATGGACAAAAAACGAGAATACTTTGTTTAATAAGTTTTTGTTTGAATAGATAACAATTATACTTCATTTGACAAACACAAGCCTTAAGTTCTTCATAGTACACCTCAAACTAATAAATGTTTATTTTACATTTGTATAAAAAGTACAATTCTTCATTTTTTGTCAAGGGGATCTCACACTCTTTTTGTCAACATCAAAATCTTTTGAAGAACGAATAAAAAGTTGTTTCACGCAAGTATCTTTTCTGGAAAGACATAATATTGGTGTTGTAGAGTCAACTAATAACACCAAGATTTTTGTTATGCTCAAAAGGTGGAAGAAAAGTTACCTATCTAAATTTGTGAAACTTTCTCGTATTCTAGAGATGTTGCCAAAGAAATCACACAACATTTAGCACTTTAAAGGTTCTATATAACATGAAATTTGAAGCTAATTTTGGCACACTCAAATCAAGCCCTCAACCTTAATTACAAAAGATAAGGTAATACAAGGAAAAGACTAATCATAAGGTTATGTTTACAATTTTTCAACAAATTTGTCTCAACATTTAAATATTATACAAAATAGCATATGAATCCAAATATTGCATATTATATATCTAAATTGAAGCCTTAAAGTTTAAAATACAGTGCGATTGAAATTGGCAAAAAATGACATCTACAAACAAAGTTATGATTGAAAAAGTTAGTGAATGTCATATAAGCTAAAAATGCAAAATTAAGGGATTAATAAGAAAATGTTAGATCTAAGATAACATGAACCTATGTGTTATGCTAGTAATTTTTTTTTTTCTGAAAAAGATGGAATCTAATGTATCTTAATTGACTATTATGCCACAAATTGAATTATAATTAAGTATAAGTAATCATGCTAAGACTAGATGACTTACTTGATGAACTGAATTTCACATATTTTCCAAGATTGATATAAAAAATAGGTATAATCAAATTAGAATTAAACCCAAGGATGAATGAAAAATCCCTAATATCAAATTTGAACTATACAAATAGTTGGTCATTCCTTTGGCCTAACTAATACTCATAGTCCCATTGAAATACTCGTGCATGATGACAAAGAATTATATGGTCTTGCTAATACTTTGTGAAATTGAGAACATTATCTTCTTTAAAAAAAGAATTGTAATTCATAGTGATAATAAATCTCTTAAGCATTTGAAAGGCTAAAGCAAACATAACAAGAGACATACTAAATGGGTAAAGTTTAAAGAAACAATTAATTATGTGATTAAAAACAAGCAAGGTAAGACTACTATCTCTCATGGATATATGTCTCACTAATCACCTCAGAAACAAAATTCTTAGATTTTAATCATGTAAAGAAGTTCCACTTTGTTGATCCTGGTTTTTCTACTATCTTTCAAGAGTGCTAAAAGAGAGATGCAAATATTTTCTTATACGAAATAACTTTCTTTTCAAAGATAAGAAACTTTGTGAGCTTTGGGAGTCATTGAGAAGATATCTTATTAGAGAGACCCATGTGAAAGGATTAATGGTCAATTTTGGGTATCTAAAACCTTAGAAACATTACAAGAACATTTCTTTTGCCTATAGATAATAAAACATTCCAAAAACGTTTGTGAAAAGATGTATACCATGTAGAAGACTAAATCTAAGGTACAATCTTGTGGCCTTATACTTCTTTACCCATCCTTAATTCACCTTAGACAAATATTTATGTGAATTTCATCTTAGGATTGCCAAGAACAAAAAGAAGAATATATTATATGATGAATATTTAGAATTTCATTTGTAGTTAAAAATAGTCTTAAAATTCAATGATACTCAATTTGTTAAAGGAGAAAATTAGATAATTAACCACAAGTTTTTCACAGAGTTTCAAAATTAGACTTTAGAATAATCAAAACCTTATAAACAATCCCCCACCCTAAAACTTAACTCTAAAATTGAAATTGAGATTCAACATCGATATATATATATATATATATATATATATATATATATATATATATATATATATATATATATATATATATTCTGCCACGTTAATTAAATTCTTTAAAATATAAAGAATTAATTCATTTGGAGATTCATGAAACATATTATTTATGTACATATATATAATTTATTCAAACCTCAACACACCTCATTGTTACACATTCATTTGGTGATGAGGCTCGTCCCGCCAAACAATAACCACAAAGACAATGGTGCCTGGCACTTGGCGGCTAGAGGCTTCCACCAGGCGGTCTACAACTGAATTTCGCCTAGTGGCTCTAGAGCAACGCCAGGTAATACTGTTGAGGCAGAACTTTTGTATGCTTTGAATCTGTGTGGTCTACAAGGCTTTGGATGATACCTTAAAGATCGACTTGCTGGAGTGTTCCTTGAGTTGTAGCTTAGAACGGTATCCCTTGAGTTGTGGCTCGGGATAGAGGGTAAACACGTGGCATTCCTTGAGTTGTGGCTCAGAATGACATCTTTTGAATTATGGCTCGGGATGGCGGATGAACACGAACATTCCTTGAGTTGTGGCTCGGATTGGCGAGTGTTGCCGGTGTGAGTGTGTGAGTTGTGGCTCATACGGATGGGTCCATAAAGATTGCCCTTTTCGGCGTCGGTCGACAAGTTTGGTAGTCTTGGGACATTTACGAACTATGGTTCGTATTGGAAACTTCACCTAGTGTTACTAAGTGAGGTCTGTAGTAAGTTTCCTGCATGTGTTCTACAAGTTGTGGCTTGTAGGCTTGTAGGTGTGGAAAGAAAGGGGATCTTGAGGTTACTATCCAAAGATGTAGACCATGGATAACATGGTGGTGGCCATGTGGTATGAAATTAAAGGATAAAGTTTCTTTGATGAGTGTATGTTTATATATTTGAGTTGTATATATATCTTTATATTGTTAGCTCACCCTATCTGCTTGTGTTTGACGATGATCATGGGAGCAGATGATGTTACAGGTGGTGTTGGTGAGACATATATCGGAGCGGGGTAGCATGGGATTTTATGATTTCAGCTTATTTTAGTTATGTTGTAATTTGGTTTTAAAAACATTTTTGAATGTGAAAGCTTGGAGACTAATTTTACAATTATTGTAACTGAGATTGATGTACTGTTTTAATTTTCCCGCATTTTTGAGAAAGACGTTATAATAAATGCAGTTTGACTTTCTATTTTGTTTATTTTATTTTAAAATTAGTAATATCCGACCAAAATGTTACACCCCTCTTTAATCTCTTTAGGTTTTTAACAAGGCATTATCATCTAACAAAGTGTGTGGGTTGCCTAGCGAGTGAGTACCGGAAGCAAAAATATATAAATATGCCTAATAAGAATAGAGCTTGGCCAATGATACAACTAACCTAAACTCACAACATTTCCACAAAAAGATTTCATTTAGTGAGTGTTTTATTTGTTTAGCGAGTAAGGCCCCTAGGAGATTATCTCATAATCTCGCCTATCGAGTAAGATCAATCAAGCTCTGGAATCTCAAAGAATCACATTTTCACTCAACAGTTGGTTGCCTGACCCAACAAGTCTACATATTATCAAAAATTGATATGATATATTTGATCATCAATTGGTTTATTTGAGCAGTTATACTCCTTTCTTATGTTACAAAAAAACTACCATTTAGTTCAAAATGCCTTCAGATTGAACAAATTGACCAAAATGATATGTCAAAATCAACTCAACAATTCATACCACTAAACAATCACCACAAAATTCATTTCAAGATTAATACTCAACAATTCAATAACCAATTACAATCACTTTCTTTTGACATATAGCGATAATTCCTACTCAAGACAAAAACATACTACAAATTATTCCATGTCAACTATATATTTTAGATGATACAATGAGGACACTAGTGGCCCGTGGAATAGTATTTGAGCCAGTCACAACTCTTCAAGGTATGGAGCTATCGGACAATGAGGTTAAGGTCACAATATTGGAAGTTATCATACCAGATGTTTTAGTTCATGTACCAACAAATGAGATATACTATAGCACATATATTTCAATATTTCATCGTGTTGCCTAGAGATTTGGTTGGTTCTATTTATGATCCCCTAGTACAGACTCCCAAAACTATCATACACTATTCATTTATAAGTTTACATGTTATTTATGTTCAGACATAAATTGTTTTCCATGTAATGGTAGTCATATTGAGAGGAAAATCCTAAACCTAAGAAGATTCCTTTATATGTAGGCGATCCTCTTGGTACATTACATGAGCTTGCTGACATCATAAGCGATGAGTCGATGCCTGTTCCATGGGATTCTGATGTATTCGAGAGAGACACTGACATCCCATTGTAATTGCATAAGCAAGATGTCTTAGAGGTCGTGCCGGAGACATAAGAACTAAATATTACTATTATTCAATTATGAATGTTATAAGTCTCTAAACCATTCTTTATATTTAATTGATTTATCTAGTTACTTATATGAAATAAATGTTTTGTGTTTAGGTATATGTTTGATGTCAGTAACAATACGAGGTTAAATGAGTTATATGGGATCATAGACCCTAACTCACTCATGAAGGCAATAAGTTTGACGACATCCAAGCATATGTCACCATATGCTTCAAAAGGGGGAAGCAAATATATTTTGTCCCTTATATTGTTGCGTTAGTGTAGTTTTTTTACTTGTAATCATAATCTGTCATTTTAAGGTATAACATGAAGTTATTTTCAATTCAAGTGTCATTGGTATCTACTCGTGATTTCCCTTAAGGACAACTTTATTGTGTGATTTTGCTTTTTGCACAAGTCTTCCCCTAACCATCCGAGACATGTAATAGACTGGTAAGGACCTTAATATTATGGGGGTGATAAGTATAATGTGTTTGTTATGTTCTATACAAGTTTCATTTGTAAGTAGAAACAAAAACAACAACAAAATTATTTTAAAAAAATGCCTACATTAAGCTTCAATTATAACAACAAAAGCCTAATACCCTTTGTGATTCATATTATTTAATTTTAAGTTTAAGCTTCGATTATGGTAATAATTGAAGCCTAATACCTTTCTCATTTATTTATTTTTTTAATTTTAAAGGTATTAAGTTTCGATTATGGGTAATAATCAAAACCTAATACCCTTAAAATTGAACAATTTTGTTTAAATCAAAAAGGGATTGGGCTTCGATTACCATGTGAACCAAAGTCAAATCGCCCTTTTTTATTTTTCATTATTTATTTATGGTTTATGTTTCGATTGGTAAAAGAATTGAAGCCCTAATCACCATGTTTTTCTATTATTTATTTATGATTTCATACTTCTGTTCTCCCAAAATCGAAACATAATATGGAACTTTATGCTTTGGTTTATAACCAAAGCCAAAAAAGTCACCATTTTTTACCTCGTCTGGATATGTTTCGGTTGTTGAACCAAAGTACAATGTCCAAAATAACTGGTGTCAAAATTCTTTCCTGCACTAGTGAATATAATAGTAGAAAAATATACTAACTTCATGTTCCTAGATGGAAATCCTAATTTGCTTTTTGCTTCAAAAGTTCTAACTCTCACAAGATGTTTTATCTACACAAAGAAAATTCATACCAATATAAACATACCCTACTGACCATAAATAGACAGTGATTCTTCTAGAGCTCTCTTAAGCCACATGCAATCATACCATTGTCACAAGCAAACCAAAAATCAAAATGACTCAAAATAATGAGCTCTCTTACTTTGATCACAAATCTAATCGGATAGATATGTTGTGCTAAGTCAAGAATCCTATGATAACCTCATCTTCAAAGAGATAAAAGATGGGATCAAAAATCTAGAAAGGAGATAGAGAAAAGATAAGAATAATTTTTAGAAAAAAATAATTTTTATAAAATCAAAATTGATTAACTAAATTTTTATTTATATTTCAACATTTTAATAATTAAATAAATCAATGGTATTATGTATAAAAATTAATTCTACTTTTTAACTATTTTACAGGTATTAGATGTACACTTATAAAATTATTTAGTGCCAATTTATTTCTATTAGACAAATTCAAGAGTATGTTGAATTTTTGTTCAGACATTTAATGTCTAATGGTAAAGTAAATATATATGCCTCGAATATTTCTCTTATTTAAAAAAAAAGGCAAGTCTTCTGTAAAACCAAACGAATAAATATTTAAATAAATACGTTTTCAAATTTTGTTTGTTAATTATTTTCTTTATTTTTTAACTTTTTTAGTGAAAATTAGAATTTAGTCTCCCAATTTTAGAAATTTTATGAATTTAATTTTTTTAAATAAATTTTGTTTAAGTTTATTCGATGTTTCAAACTCGTTTCATGATTACATTTGAGTTGTTTATACTAATTGACACATTTACATCTCAATATTAATTGAGAAACGTGTATGAAATGTCAAATAAACTTCGATATAATTAAAATGATTAAATTTACGCAATCATAAAGTTGGAGGTCTAAATTAGACTAAAATTTTAAAAAAGGACTAATTTTAATTTTTTTTTAATTTCGTACTATTAGTTGTTTTGATGCAAACACTTTTCATAATTTTAATTTTATTATTAAGAAAAATAACAGATGCATATTAATTTTAATTTTATACATTGCATCAAGCTACGTGTCTAAAAACAATACTTTTTACTAATTTAAAAATTGTTGAAAGTACTATTGTACAAAATTTACTTAATATATCTACTTTGCGTTTGGTTTCATTCCTAACTTTCTCTCTTATTTGCATCCCATTGAAGCATGAACCTCGTAATTATCTTTGACTTACAAGACATGCATTTAGTGAAATTTACTCATGATCTAATTTTTTTAGCAAATTTTATCGATAATAGAAAATATTAAAGAATAACCTTTTGAATTGAACAATGTCAAAACTCTTAAAAGCAGCAATAGTTACCATACTGCAACAAGTTAGTCAGTAAGAAAAATCTCACAAAAAACTTTTTTAACTAATTCAAATTTATTAATTATGATAAAAAATAAATATAAAATCAATTTATATTCAATAACTTTTTGGTTGATTTATAAATTTGATGATTATTAAAAGAATATATTAGGAAATGTGGTCTTAATATAATAATAGTACACACACAACACCCTAGACAAAAATGTTTCCTTCTGCTTCCATAAATACTGTCATCAACCTTCATTTCTTTCTGTGCTTTCAGTTTAACCTGAGATCCATAAAAGTACACTCCCCACACTCTTCTTCTTTTCTTCAGATCTTCACACCAGTAGTAGCCATGCTCACAACACTAACCAGGTTCCTCATCTTCAACATCAATCCCTTCATTACCACTCACACTCTCACCAAACCTTAATCACTTAATTAATTATTTTTCTCCATGTCTTATCTCTTCTTAATTAATCATCACTTCAAGTTTTCAATTATTCTGTGTTTTAATGTAAACCTTTTTCTTCTGATTATGATTCACTAATTAATCTTTCTGCAGGGTGTTCAAGCACACCACCCTTGCCAATGATTTGCTTCAAAAACGCAGCAGATTCTATGCAGCTATGGTTGGTGAAAGAAGGTGAGTCTCTTTAAAGCTCTTTACTACCATTGCCAGACTTTTAAGTCCTTTTTCATTTAATGAATGCTATTATTTATCTAAATTCTTTCTTTGTAACGAAATGAAAAACAAATTTCATCCTTCATAGCAGAAACTTTTGTTCAAAGTTTGTATTCAGACAAATTGGTCTTCAAAATGTGAACTTGTTAACAGTTTCACCCCCATCTTCTTGTGAACTAATAAATATCACAGAAGTAGCATAATTATGAACTACCCTTTCAAAATCTCCACTAGGTTATTGTGGAGCAAGCTTTTATGCAGAAAAAAAGTTATTCTCTTCAAGTTTTCAATTTTCTTTTTTGAAACGTGACGGTGTTGCTTGGAACTAAGTTGTTCTAGATTTGAGTTTATACATATTCCCACCACATAGGAAGTAAAAACCTAAGAACTATGTATCCTGTTCTTAACATCAGATGAAACCTGTCCTATATAACTCTTTCTCTCTTTTTGTGTCATCGCAAGATGTGAACGGTTAATACAATGTATATGAGATAAGAAAGAAAAAGTGAAAGAAAAAGGGTTACTGCAAAAATCTAAGAGCAATAGTTAATTGAATTTGAGTGAGTGGCGTTGACAAAGAAAAAGCAAGACACTGTAGAATATATATATAGTTAAGTACACATAGCCTTGAAGTTATCAGAAACATGGAAATAAATTTAAACAAGTGAAGCACATGGAACAAATGGTGCTAGCTGCCTCCAATTTGCATGTTCTCATGCTGTAGATCTACCAAACACAAACAGCGAACGCGATTTCATGGCCCAATTTTATTTTTTAACGTGTCAGATGCTAATTAAGCGATTCTTCTACATTTCCCAACTAATAATGGATCCATCCAGCACACAACAAAGCCATTTTCTTCTTGGTCACCAGAATTTGATTTAGTTGATTTGAATTTATATAAATGTTGGTAGAAAAGATTTAGTTAAGTTGGTACATAGAAAGAAAAAGTAGGTCAACTTTGTTGTTCCCATTACCAAGAGTACTTGGTCTTACTTTTTGAAGGGGTTAAGGAACATGCAATCTAAATCAATCTTGTAGGAAGAGGATTTGGTTTGGTCCAAGACATGATCCTCCAACTTTGCGAAAAAGAAATAATGCTTTCTGATTTAGACATGAAGAAGATAAAGGTGACAGCATTATTTAGATAGAGGCCATCATCATTTATGAGTATTCCATTATTCCCATCATCCCATCTGCACAATATCTTCATCTTTTCTTCCCCATCATCATTCACATTCACCCATTTCGCTTCCAAAAGCAGGCTTCAGGGAAAAGTGGCACTCATAACAGGCTCGGCAAGTGGACTTGGCAAGGCCACGGCCCATCACTTTGTCCACCATGGGGCCCAAGTCATCATTGCTGACAACGACACCATCCTAGGCCCACAAGTTGCAAAGGACTTGGGCCCATCAGCCCGTTATGTTGAATGTGATGTTGCTGTGGAGGCCCAAGTTGAAGAGGCTGTGAATGTTGCCGTGGCCCACTACGGCAAGCTGGACATCATGTACAACAATGCTGGCATCCCAGGCCCATCAATTCCCCCAAGCATAGCAGATCTAGACCTGGATGAGTTTGACAAAGTCATGAGAATCAACATAAGGGGAATGCTTGCTGGTATAAAGCATGCAGCCCGGGTGATGATACCCATGGGCTCAGGCTCCATTCTATGCACATCAAGCATAAGTGGGGTAATGGGTGGGCTTGGGCCTCACCCTTATACCATATCAAAGTTTACAATACCTGGAATAGTGAAATCAGTGGCTAGTGAGTTATGCAATGTTGGGGTGAGGATCAATTGCATATCACCAGCTCCAATTCCTACACCTATGGTTTTGGCTCAGATACAAAAGTTTTATCCTGGTTTACCGCAAGAACAGATAGAGGGTATTGTGAATGGTTTTGTAGGGTTCAAAGGTGCCAAGTGTGAGGACATTGATGTGGCAAAAGCTGCATTGTACTTAGCATCAGATGAAGCAAAGTTTATCTCAGGTCACAATCTCATAGTTGATGGAGGCTTCACCAGCTTTAAAACTCTCACATTCCCTTCTCCATAGCTAACCTTAACAAACAAAATGCTCATTGAGTTTAGTTTCTAAATCGACCAATCATCCAAAATCATGTTAATGTTAACTATTAATTTATGATTGTGAGAGTGTAAAATTTCTCTTTTCTCTTGTTAATTAGTTATTGGTGTAACGTTTTATGACATGAGTGGGTTATGTTATGAATATGTTGGAGCATTTTGTGTGTACATGTTTTGATCCAATGCACTATTTTGAGAGTGACTAGAGTCCTTAGGAAGGACACCAAAAGGGTGATGAGATGGGATGAAACTCTTGTGGTAGTTGTTTAAGGCATAGAGATAGGGATAAGAGTCCTACACATATCTGGCCTGACCCAAGAGATGGTAGACATGACCAAGCTGTGGCCTGTATTTGATCATTCTTTAGGGTTACTTTTGTTTACTCACATTTATTGTGATGGGACATATGTGATTGAAGGTACAACACACTCCATTTCTACATATAAAAGTTTAATTTTCAAATTTTATTCATATCACGAGCCTCACAGCTCAAAATATTAATAAACTTACCCGACAACCATATAGTGTAAAAGATGTTAATTAACTTGGTTATTAGAAACCTAACACCTCAAGGTAAAATACTATTGGATAATGAAGTTTTATGACAGTTAATAAGAAATTGTTGAACCTGATACAGAATCATATGTGTCATGTTTTTATATATTTTTGGTTGATCATAATTTTTTTAAGGAAATAAAAGTATCCAATGAAATTTGTCTTAAGTTATAAAAAGCTCATTTATTGTATTAATAAAGACAAAAAGGAAGTTTTCGAAAGACAAAACAGAAGGACAGTAGCCAGACAGTACACAGCTTTCAAAAATCGTTATTTCAAATGTAAATATATGAAGGTAAGGATAACTTTTGGCTTTTTATATTTTGTCACGAAAATTCGTATGTGAGTATGTTTTCGTTTCGATTGGGACGGAACATAAAAAGGAAGAGAGGTAGGGAAATACACTGCAAAATGTATTTATTAAAGACAGTAAAAAACTGATGATTAATTTAGTTCCTGTGGTGAAAATAATTTTTTTATGTATTAATATATTTGAAAATAATTTATGAAATATAGTTTTAAAGAGTGTTAAACCTTATATCAGGCCAAAACCTTAAAAGATGTAGTGTGGATTCTTGGATTTGGATGGATGAAGAGAAAGGATGATTTAGAGTTAGGTTGACATATAACATTCCCTTCTTCCTTCAAATCACATAAACAAATCATGTTTTTTCCTAACAACAAAAAGATGAGAGAATAGATTCTTCCCAAACAAAATTTTCATAATAATACCTCTTCTTCTTCCTACATCAAAGCTTTTCCTTCAACCACTCAACTACTTGCGATCACACTACCTTTTCTCCCGTTAGCGCAACTGCCAAAGGCATTATTGATTGGTGTCACATACGAAACATGTAAATAAATCCCAAAATGGATTCTTCAATGTTCAAATTGTCCAAAAAGAATGCACTTATGCTTCATGAGTTGGCTTTCTCACTTCATCTTGGCACTTGACCGAAGATTGTTTTTCACCCTTTCCTAGAAATATTCGTTCATAAATTCTCTTAATCAAAGGAAACAAACTTACACCTTATGGGTCTCTTGGTTTCACTAGACAGATTTGAGATAATTTACTATGAGCATAAAAAGCACAGTCTACCAAAAGAAAACAATTTGAAAAACACAAAAATCAATGCAATTTGTTACTATATAATTTCTTCATATAAGAGAAGAGATTTGCAATTAAATTTGAGAAAATATCTTAAAACATCTCAACATAATTTATTATATTATATTATATATATATATATATATATATATATATATAATAATTTATTTTGACTTAATAAACTATTCTGTTTATAATAATAATAATATAATATAAATAATAAATTATATAATATAATAATATAAATTTGGTGGTCGAGTTTATGGATTATACAATAATGGAATTCCATACTAATTTTTTATTTAAAATAAAATGTCATTCACAAAAGCTTCGTAACATTTTTTTCAATACTATGAAAACAATTAATTTATTTTATTAATTATTGTAATTTATTTCTTTAAAGTGTAGTATTAAATAAAAATTTTAAAAATAATTATAACTCATACAAATAATAATTTATACTACTTATTATTTAAAGGGCAAAATGGTAATCTCTTATATATATATATATATTAAAACATTTTTTTATCTATCACATCAATTAAATCACTTATCAACTCTCATAAACTTGACTTTCAAATTCGCTTACAATCACCTCTAAAATCCTTAAAAAAAAACAGGACATTGTGTTTTTCAAATTCTTCCTCTCCTACAAATTCATCTATTTAAGTGAACAAAGTCTTTGTGTTTTTCAATCCTTATAAACAGGATATTCACAACTTTAGAAAAGGAAGTAGAAATTTGATATATTTTTAAACTTAATACCTTTTAACTTTATCAACTTTATTTCATTAACATTTTCAAAATTAAGGGAATTTTTTTTATAATGAAATTTTATTTATATGTAATTGTGTAATATTTGATATAATTAGTTTAATCTTATTCAATTATTTAGTATTGTGATTTAAAATTTATATAATTATTATTTATTTTTAAATATTTTACACAACATATATTTTTTTATTGAATATTTGATAATTTCAATTTTTTTTCATGATTTTTTAATAAAGTTAATTATATACATTGAAATGATAAAAAACGGATATGAACATGATACATATATACTTATTATATGTTAGATAAGAGGATGTGATAAAAGTTTCATATCCATTAAATATGGAAATAAAGATGAATATAAAATTTTAATTAAGAAATTTTGGTCGAATAATGAAAATCATTCATATCTCACTCTAAGGTCGTGTGTAAATTAATATTGATTATATTAAAATTAATATTCAAAATGAATTGTATCAAATATTTAATATTTCTTTATAATAATATGATCTCCAAACTAATTAAACTGAAAATAATAATAAAATAATTTTCAATTAAACTGAAAATAATCTATTAGCCTTTGTATATGTTGGAAAAGAATCCCTCTTTATGTCATTTTCAATTAATTTAATAGTTTATAAAATATGTAACAAAATATTAAAAGGAACTGTACTTTACACGTTAAAGTAGAAAAAAGAATGCAAAACTAATTTAAATGAAAAAGGTAGAATAAAAAAAAGCAAAAAACTAATGGAAAAATAAAATTTATTCATAAACTCAGTACAATATATTTATATAAATATAGACACTGTATACTTATATCTTATATATTATAATTGGTAGTGAATTTAAGTGAATAACAGTGTTATATTCAAAAAAGAAGAAAATTTATTATTTATAACTAATTTAATGTAACCATCTTGATATTAAAAGTATATGGGTAAAAATGTGTACCGCATGAGGATAGCAAAGTATATTAATTAAATGTTTAAATTGCAGAGTATTGAATATGTGATTTTTGGACGTAGGAATTTTAATAATTTCAAAAAATACAAAATATTTGAATTATTTGTTTATAATAAGTAAATGTTAAGTCTAACTTAATTCTATAAAATTGGATTACAAATTTTTTTCTACATATATATTATAAACTTGTTTTATTTCTAGTTGATGTAAATTTTTAACACATTCATCACGTTGAAGCATGTACATCTCATTGTGGTATTAATAGACATTAAAAGGTAATCCAATAGTGGGTGACACGATAGACCCAACAAAACAAATAGTTCAATAGCAGATGACACAATAGACATGTAGAAAACAAAGAAATATACGAAGGAGAAGATTTTGTAGTATTAATTGTGTAAAATGTTACAAGAGGTGTGTTGTATATACATACAAAGTTAACCTTATAAGTCAAAAGTAGATGGGCCTAAAACATGAGCCTATGCTAACATTCCCTCAAACTCACAATAATACGGGTAAGGAGTTTTCTTCCTGCACCCCCAAATTTTTTCCTACACCCCAACTTTTTTGCAGACCATAATTTCGTTAAACAAAATAAATATAAATTATTATATGAATAGTTAAGCACTAATTACTCCTTACTTACCGCATACCAACTTTATTTACTCTTCAACAACTTTGTTTTTCTTAAATATGCACCCCAAAACGTTTTTTCCATCGCCCGTACTCTTAGTGCACCACCACTTAACGAGTTTTTTTTTTCTTTTTTTTTTATCTTAGAGTTGTATGTGAAGCATTTTCCTTCTCTTTCGTTCTTACACTTCAAGAATCTTGCTTTCTTTTAATTTTTGTCTTCCTCCACATTATTCAACTTCATCCAGATAAGATTCATTTCATTTGAACAGTTTTGTTAACCTTTTTATTTCATTAAAACACCTTTATTTTGTTTCTCTGGTATAAGTGCCACTGGATTTTACAAAATGAAAACTGGTAGAACCAACTTTTGAAAGTCGGTCATTACGTATTCTAAAAGTCGTTGGGATGTAAAATCGATAATATCAACTTATGAAACCCATTCAAACCGGTTTTTGAAAGCCGTAACAACTGACATTTGAAAAGCGATAAAAAAGTGTAAAAGATTCTGATATGATCTGGCTTGTGAAAACCAAAATTAGCGACTTTTGGAAACCAATATTAACCCGTTCAAAATGGAGGTAAATACCAAATTTTGAAAACCGGTAAGTGAGGGTTGGATGTGTGTCATCAAATAAGGCTGACTTTTGAAAGTCGGTGTTACCAGCTTATGAAAGCCGGTATTACTGGCTTCTACAATCTGGTGTTATCGATTTCTGAAATCCAATGGTTCTGATTTTGATTAATTATAGATGTATTTTGCACTATGTTATTGTGTTTTTTAGTTGGTTATAATTGGTTAATTTGGAGATAGAAGACTATTTTTAAGAATTGACTAACTTCTGTGGAGTGAACCAAAGCTTAGATATGGAAGACTCTTTAATCTTTATTCTTGAAATCGATGGTGATTACACTATAAATTTTACTACTTAAGAGGTATTTTCTACATGTGATGATTTACTTGAGTGGGTACGGGGTGTTACTTTTAAGCTTGGTTTTGTTATTATTATTATAAGAAATCTAATACAACTAATGGTTAAGCACAACACTAACCTTGCCTCGCCATAGTAAACATGCTACATGATCAGAATAACTAGTAAGTAAAAGAGGTATCATATGGACCTCCAGGATATACAACTCCTTTTCGTGCTCCTCTTGCATTTCTCCAACATTTTGTGGCTCGTCAACAACGGGGCCATCATCGACATGTTGGTGTTCATGAACAACATCCACCCTTGGTACACCAGCATCACATTCATGGGCTCTTTTACGAGTAGACGTAGTAGGTCTTATTCTTTGGCCTTGTTCAGAGCTCTCTCCTCCAACTAAATGAGCACCACGAGTTCTTGTCATCTAAAAAAAACTTATCAATTCAAATATACCAACAAATATAAATAAAAAAACAAACCTTTTTCGAAATGTCTACAACCAAAAGTCGGTAACACCAATTTACAAAACTTGATGGCACAAAATTGGCTAACAAAAACCGGAATTCATGGGTTCTAAATACTGGAAGAAACACACTGACTTACGAAAGTCGGTAATGACGCACCGTAAATACACACTGGGTTACGGAAGACGGTGTTATCGGTTCCTAAAAGTCAGAACCATCGGTTCCTACAAGCTAGAAATATTGATTCCTTAAAGTTAATGCTACTAGTTCCTCAAAGCCAGAACTATCGGTTTCTAAAACCCGAGAAAGATAATATTTTACGAAAAACTGGTGGTTTCGCTGCCTATAAGCCAGTGAAGACGGTTTTCAATACCAAAGTACAAAATATGTGTAAGACTCGAGGAATTCAAATAATTAAATAAATAATTATTTAATAAAGGCGAGTAGTGGGAGCCTTTAAGGCATTTAATGCTAACTTTTATAATGAGGAAAAGTATTAGCTCAAGTGGTTAAGAGTACTTGATTGCGTTAAAAGGACTTGGGTTTGAGTTATTAGTATGTCAATTATAAAATATTATTTTGATTATATTATTTTTAGGATATGCTTGATCATGATGAGTGATTATAAATTCCTAGATTTACAAGAATTATCATGAAACATGAATTGGTTGAATGATTGTGTATTGATTTAACATTGGTATGGTTGTGTGTTTAAAACTTGGTTAGAGTACATTCATAACATTTTTTTTTTTTTGCCTTGGGGACGAATTTGAGAAGATGAAGAGTTGAATTTAAGTACTATGAACCTGGACGTAGACAAAGAGATTAAATTGAATTGATTAGCTATTATGGACCAATTAACGAGTTGATTTGAGTTTAATTTCATTTTAATTCAATTAAATTAGTTTTAGGGTTGGAAAATAAAGAGAGAACAACATAAATTTGTGTGGCTGCCAAGACGGTTGGAAAAAGGTCTCAAGAGGGGAGATCAACTTTTGAGCAAGGAAGATCGTTAGTAGATAAAAGTTTTAGCGGAATTTCCAGGTTAAGGGAGTTGTCATTTCCTGTTTTATTATGATTATCATAATTCTTCCTTTTGGCTTGACGTGATATTTAGAGTTTTTCTTCTATATACAACACACTTATTATTATTATTATTATTATTATTATTATTATTATTATTATTATTATTATTATTATTATTATTATTATTATTATTATTATTATTATTTTCATTTCATTTTATTTTATCATTATTTTTATTATTATTTTATTATTGTTGTTATTATTATCGTTGTATAATTTTATTGATGATTTTATTATCATTATTACTGATTTATTATTATTGCTTTATTTTACCATTATTATTATTTTATTATTATTGTTTTATTTTATTCGTATTACTGTTTTATTATTATTGTTTTTTTTATTATTATTTTTATTTTTAAAATTTTGTTCTTTCTTATTATTATTATTATAATTATTATTATTATTATTATTATTTATGTTAATATTATTATTTATTACTATTTTTATTATTATTATTTTTCTTATTTTATTTTATTTTACTATTATTTTATTATTTTTGTTATTATTATCATTATTTTATTTTATTTATGATTTTATTATCATTAT
>Ga0209589_1001631_pt1 | contig 37479 bp, 20 predicted proteins | sample CowpeawhiteBW_FD_187525 | JGI IMG/M metagenome (GOLD analysis project Ga0209589, IMG submission 187525) | Root nodule microbial communities of legume samples collected from California USA - Cow pea white BW (SPAdes) (version 2) | ecosystem: Host-associated > Plants > Roots > Nodule | place: USA...
ATCATCGTAAGAAGAACAACCACATACAATACAACCATGCAACAAAACGGGTAAGCTAGAGCCAACACATATTCATCATACAGTCAAATACATTATCATCATCCCATATCCATATAACAACCAAGCATGTTATGACTCTTCATTCAATACACTAAGACTCGACTCCTCCGGATACGTATAACTTAGTCGGATTCAGCGGATGCTTGCACTTATGGTGGATACCTCTGCTCGACTTTGAGCTGCTCATCTCCGAGCTATGTATTACAAGTGTTACGATGAATCAAATCTCCCTCACCACAAGGTTAGCCCTTAATGAATTTCAGGCCTCCTACTACTCTCACCATAGGAGTCAGTCCGCTCTAAGTGAGACTAACTGGCCCCTTAGAGTGTCAGGATGCAGTCCTTACCTTGAATCCTTACCTAGTTATACAGATGGGGCACCATCATGGACACCCACTAACAGGGGCTATGGAATTACGTCCCGATCACTGAAGCGCAGCCCTGGAGGTCTCACCTAGAAACCCCAAGGAATTACACGCTGACACAGACTAACACTCATAAATCAACAAGGAAAAATAATCACATACAGTATGCAAGGAAGATTTATACCGACATCCATAGACAACTCCCGTATCTCACATGTCAAATCAGTACCAGCTCGTATTACCAACCTTGAGGAAACATCTCCCCTCATGTCAATGTCTTGCCACAAAATTACCAACCACCAAGGTTCATCGTTATTCATACCCGATTTGTGATCGCATACAAATCTAACCACTCATGTAATATTCACGTAAGGTCATGTCACTCTTACCCGTCATAACATATGAATTCCCTCCCCCTCATCATATATATACATGCACATTCAACCCATCAAAACAGATCATCCAAAATAAACACACGTCCCAAACGAAGGGGAATTTAATACGAAGCCCTAAATAGACATAATGCCAAGAAAAAATACATACAAGCTAGAAAGGGCACTTACCCTAGCAGAGTGTTTTGTGAGGGAAAGGAGAGTGACGACTGCTGGATTTTCTGCAAGAGTGCAAAGTGAGGGTTAGGACATTCTGAAAGGGTTTTATCAATTGGGTCAACCCTAGGTCCAAACATAAGAGGGCAGCCCTTAACTTTAGGGTAGAAATGACCAGCCAACTTTGATGACCTTATAATAACCGTAATATATGAGATTAACGTAATTATCACTAATATTACAAAACAAACAAAAGCTAAAATGTTTGGATTTTAAATTTAAAAAAACTAACATTAATTTGTCTTCTAATAAATCAAATAATAATCATTAAAATTCAAATATATCACTATTGATACATACCTATGTAATTTACATAGAAACGACAACAAGTTACGAATAGCGTCTAACCACTTTCCACTAAAATTTTAAATTTTTACATCAGTTTAATGTTATTTAGAGGCGGTTTGAATTGCTACTATTCCTTTTTCCATCATTTAATTAGCCGACATAGGATTTAGAATTACAAAAACATTATAACATTAATTTATTATAATTCACAGAATAATTATCTCTAAAATTATTAAAGTTGGATTTAAATTTTTTAAAAAATATATTTAATATTTAGTGACAATTATAATTGTCAATAAATTAAAAAATTTAGTGACAGTTTTAGCCGTTATTAAATGATTTTTTAAATAATGTATTAAATACTTAGTTATAAGGACGGTAAGTTCAAAAACTTTAAAAATTTAGTGACAGTTATGACTATTTTCCATTTATTACTATTGTTTGGTAAAGCCCATGAATGAAAGCTTTCTACATGAAATATGATATATATATATATATATATATGTATATATATATATATATATATATATATATATATATATATATATATATATATATATATATATTATAGTAAAATAAAATTCACATAAATAAAAAACTATAACATGTTCTTTGTGTTTTCTACTTCATTTCCTTGGTAAGCAAGTTCATATTTTCAATCATTTAAGTTCCTCTATTGACTAAGGTTAGGTTTTCTCATTCATGTTGGGCCATTTGCAGAAAATTGTATATAGATAGTTAACTTCTGTTTTCAAAATTCACTTGACTTCAATTCTTTTAAATGCTAAAGGGATATCAAGCACTGGTTTAAGAAATCTTTCTGCAGAACCAAGTCTCCATAGGTCATCATCGTAATTTTTAAGTTTTATTTCCTCCTCCTTTGTTAGAGCTATATTCGCTAGAGTCTCCAATAACTCATTTACAAGGAGTTCATAGTTCAGAAAAAATAATAATTTAAAATTATCTTTTATTTCTAATTTGATACATATTTCCACTAAACCAAACGGTGAATGGGAAATGGAATCACCAACCATTATTAATGCATCGTATATTTGGTGCATTAGAAGTTGAAGCCTACTAAACTCTCCCTCTCCTGCTTGGTTTCAACACTGCAACTATCCTTAGAAACAGTGCCAGCAATTATATTTGGTGGCCAATACCGAAATATTGATATGCCTATGATGTTCTTCGATGACAGGGGACCCCTAACAAAAATCACATTCCATTCACAATATAATTATCAAACATGGAATAGCATAAATAATCAACTATATTAAAAGAAATCATTATCACACGTAGGAATCATAGCTGTTATTGCGATTGTTCTCTTGTACACGCTACAAAAGCAAACAAATTATTAGATTAAAATCAGTGCACAATGCTTCAAATAATTCAAGGTTAATGTAAATTCAAACAAGAGTCCAGGACCCATCCTAATAAATTTTGGATTAGTTCACCCAGTTGAATACAAAATAAGTCAGGATACTTCAATATCAATAGAGGAAGGGAAGACAACAGAACCAAAATATTAAAAGATATAAGTTACCGTGGGTTTCATCTCATATGCAGGTTGTTCAAGAATCTAGTCTTCATTCCTCTCAACCACATTAACTGCAGTATCCAGCACCCCAAGAATCTGGCTTACATTATAAATGACAACTAAATGTTATTGAACCTGACTTTGAAGTTCCAATTACATGTAATAGTCAGTAGCCACTATCTAACAAACCAAACTCCTGAACAATTAGAAAAGAATAAGCTTCCCTTTAAACTAATGTCAATATAGTGAAAAATTGGCCTAGTCTTTGGCTCAATCTATTTATACCAACAAGAGACTCAAAACGGTGTGGTTTCTTTAATATATATATATATATATATATATATATATATATATATATATATATATATAAAGGGGCCTCATTGAGGTTAATAGTGATGGTGGTGGTGATTTTGGATAAAGGAGTACCTGATGGAGGAGAAAGATGAGGGGAGAATGGGCCAGTAACATGGGTTAGTGTGGCTGTGCTCACTGTTTGGTCATCATGGTTGGCCGCAACATGAGGAGACACACCTATATTTGGCCACACAAAGGTTCCCTGAGGCTTTCAAATTTGAAAACTACTTTTCAGCCTTTCAATCTTTGTTGTCTGGATCTTTGCTGCACTGTTGTTTTTCTGCATCTGTGTATCCGCTGAGTTTGTTGCTTTGTTCTTGTAGCTTTTCTTTTCCTTCCTTGTCTCCCCTCCTATCATAGGAGTCCTATGTTTACTAATGTTGGTCCTAGAAAATAGGCTTGGGGTGTTTCGGATTCTGACATTTTTTGTTCCTCCACCATTGCTGGTTTTAGCATTCTAATTTTCGCTTGCATCAAGGATTCCATCATTTATCACTTCTCAATATTGTATTCCCTTTTATCTAGCTAGCATTGGTTATCATTTCTCAATAATTAATCCGGGTGAAAAGGACAGGGAAACAAATAATAACAAACTAACAAGCATGATTTTGTACACTTTTGTTGTCTGTCGTCTGTCTATGATACTCAAAACCGGTAGATTTTAAGGAAAAGAAACCAATCATTAGCAACATTCCTTGCTATCAAAATCATTCAAACTATGGCCTCTAAATAATATGAAAAGGGTAATGATTACATTACCTCCATACAACTAAGATGAAAAGGGCTTCTCTGTCATCTTTTCCTCCAATGAATATCACTGCCTGCCACATTTACTGTTGTTTCACATCTTGTTATACCTTCAACTGATCTAAGGCCTCTATCTACTAGAATCCCAACAGAACAAGAGGCACTTCTCAGAATCTGTTCAACAAAAAATTGTGTTTGACTGCTATTGAAAAAGTTAAGAGTAAATTACAATGAACGCCTTCTGAGATTTTATCAAATTATACTTACAATCTTGTTTTTTCACTATTACAATAGTGTTCTTTATCAAGGGATGTAAGTCTAATGTCTTTAAATTTAAGGGTCAGGAACTATGCCAGATTTAAGACTATCTACTCAATTCTGCTCCACTAGACTCACTGTAACTTTTTTTTTGTCAATACACCACTCTACTTAATTCTGCAATTGGTACAAATAATTCCAACTTTATACCAACTTTTCGCCACCTACCCACCCATCATCCTAAATCAATCTACAATTAAATCGCCAATCTCTTTTCTTTTTCCACCTATCTACTGTTCTTTACTAATTATTATCCTTCCTACAAAACAAACCAAAGTTAATATATATATATATATATATATATATATATATATATATATATATGTAGTGTACCTTAATATTTAATATGAATTGAAATTACAATGTACTTCAATTATACAAAGGAAGGAATTTTATTGGTCCACACGCTTGATACTAACATCGTCATACTATATCCAACTTCTTGAAGCACCAGAGGGCTTTTGAATATTACTATGTCACTTGCACATGGTTTTCTAAAATAGTAAGAAACCTGAGAGCATAACTTACAGTTGAGATGCATCATAGCAGAAGGTAAATTCAAGATCAAGAATTGAAGGAGGAGAAATTACATAACACAACTAACTTGGATAGGTTTACATTCACAGGTCCAGGTCCACAAATAGGTCCAATCTAACACAAAGATTGTGAATAATACATAATATAAAATCTTGAATCAATACCAACAAGCAAAGATTTTATCACCAGAACACATAAATCAAAGTTAAGGTTAAAAAAATTGAAATTAGATTTAGAACAAGCTAAAACTAAAAATAACCTAAGAAGAAAAAAATACAACTACCATAAAAAAGAAAAAACACTTACCACGAAGACTTTTATGAGGAAGAAATGATTCCTACCGAGAACGACTTCAGTCGTGAAAAGAGATAATGTCTCGAAGAGAATGAATGTTACAGTGAAAATATGAGAAACAGAAACTGTGAGAAGCTTATAATGATAGAAGCATCTCGCTTGCGCTTGCGATTCGAAGAGAGATAGTTAGAGTGAAAGGAGCTCGAGGGAAAAATAAGCTAAAATAAGGAAATTAGTGATTTCTTTTACGGTCAGTTTTAAACTGACTGTAGATATAAAAAGTTATAATGTGAATTTAAAAATTTTAATACGATATCGTCGGTTTTCTTAACCGCAGGGAAATAAATGTCGTTCCTAATAGATTGTTGCACTATCCCAATGTAACAAAAAAACATTTATCCGTTATTCATTTTATTATTCGTTGAATATTCAATTAAAAATAAGTTTAAATATAATTACATATATATTAAATAAAATATAAATTTAATTTAATTTTAATTTGATTTAATCTAATAAAATATAAATTAAATTGATATTTTAATTAAATTTAACTTATTAAAATTTAAATAAAATTTTAAGTTTTTTTTTACGAATGTAGATACAGATATTATGATACCAACACCTAACACCTGATTCGTTAATAAGAATATTAAAATACTTGTTATTTATTATTTGCAGATATTAACTATCCACCATAAATTTTATCTATGCATCTCGCAAATACAAGTATTTTTATCATCCTTAAATCTATATATCTATATGATAATACAAATTTACAAAAGTGTAAATGATTAAAATTTTTAATACTTTTAAATTACTAATTCTACCCATTGTTTTCAATTTCAAAAATGCATTATAAGAATTTTTGGAAGTTTAAAATTTTAAAAAACAATTATAAAACCATTAAATTTGTTAAAATTAATTTTATATTAATTACTTTGCTCAACCCCTCCTTCATAATATTTTTTATATAAAAAAATCTCTTAATTTAAGCGAAAGGTCATTGTAAATGAGAAAATTTATTTTTATTGAATTTATATTAAGATTGAATTATGGGCACAATCCTAAACAGAGAAGAAAAAAAAAGATCAAAAACAATTTTCACATAGGCTATGCTATGTTTAATCACTACAAATGTAATATTTTATAGTGGAATATACATACAGCAGCAATTATACAAAACTGATCTTATGTTTTTAAGAAATTTAAATTTATATTATATATACTAACATAAACACATATGAAAATTTTTAAATATAAATAATATTATATTAGTAGATAAAGATATTATAATAATATTAAAATAATATATAAAATAAATTTATATTTACTAAAAATAAAGTGAAACAAATGAAAAAAATAGAGAATAATTAGTAATGAATAAAAAACAAAAAAAAAACATGAATAGTTTTATAGAATATAAAAATAGTTGTTAATTTTTTAAAAAATATAAATAATTATATTTTAAAGAATAAATTAAAAATAATTAATTGTGGATACAAAAGAGTAAATTGTCTTTATATATAATTTGCATAAACATAGATGTAATATCGTATTTATGCATTTTTAAAATATATGTGATATTATATTAGTAGATGATTATATTATTATGTTATTAAGTTAATATATAGAATAAAATTAATTTTAAAATAAAGTGAAATATAACCTAAAAGAAGAGAAAATAATAATAGATAAATAAGAAAAAGAAAATAAAAAGCAAATATGGACAGTTTTATAAAAAAAAATTGTAAAAGTAATGGATCCATTTTCAAAATTTTAATAAATAATTATATTTTAAAAGGTAAAATTGAAATTTTGAAATATGGACACAAAACAGAAAATCTTCTTTATATATTGTATATTATCTATAGTTATAAAATAGAATATATAAAATAAATTTATATTTATTAAAAATAAAGTAAAATAAATGAAAAAAAGAGAAAATAATTGTTAAATTAATAATAAATAAAAAAATTTGTTAAAAAAATTTTATAAAATATATATAAAAATAATCGTTAGTATTTAAAAAATAAATAAATAATTATATTATTTTGTAAACGATAAATTAAGAAGAACTAACTGTTTACACAAAATAAATTTGAGACATTTAATTGATACTTTTCTCTTTTCTTTTACTTTTTTTTTTTCTTCCCGTGCTCCTTCGTTTTCTCACCTTCACATGGCACTGAAGAACTCTATGTTATTTTTGCAAAAGAGCTCATTCTCTGATATTCATGGATGCTATATTCTCCTCTCCACGTTGAAGTCATATTTTCTTCTCTCTTGAGCCATTCTTTTCTCCTTGAAAATTCTTTTGGAAGTGTTTTTTCTACATGATAGTGGTTTTTTTTTTCTCCAGAAGGTTATTTTCCCTAACTTCAATTTCTGTGTTCTGCTGATTTGATGGATTTATCATTTTGGTAATTTCTCGCATTGATTTGTATGCAGTGGATGAGATTGAATATCTTCTTCTTAACCATTTCGCATGCCAACACAACTACGGTTTCTAAAGGGTGATGACTGTCAGTTTTCATAAGTATGGAGACCTGTTCTTCCCAAGTACTGGTGATGCTAAGGTGTTTTTCTTTATTCTCTTTGTATCTTTGGTTATGCCAATCAGTCTATTCTATCACAACCTTATAATTACATTAATGTCAATATTCTCCATGTAGTAATATGCTGAATGAAATGCGCTATGTTGTCTGAGAAGTTTTCTAAATACTCTATATAGATTGGAATGATTTGAATTAATTTTATCATATTAAAGGAATTAGGAGAAAGAGAAGCAAAGTTTTATGCCATAAATGTCCCATTGAAGTATGAATAGATGACCTTAGCTTCACACGACTTTTCAAGACTGTTAGTTCATTTTATTTTTCTTTTCTTTTTCTACCAACCTTCAACCTAAATTATTCATTGCATTATTTCTGTTTGGTGGTCATTTTTCTGAACTTTTTTAAATACTCATGCCATAGATTATTTCCAAAGTAGTTGAAACATATCAACTTGGTGCAGATTCACTTGCTGGAGATCGCTTTGGTCGCTTCAATCTCTCTATTGATGGTGCTTAACCTGTAAATTTCCTATTCTGATAAAAATATCACCATTCAATGTTAGGGATAAAGTCAGGTTGTTCTTGTTTATGTTCTCAGTTTGTCTTCTTAAATATTGGTCTTTATTGCTTAGTGGATGTTATAGCTTGATTAAAAAATTTAATTTTTGATGTTTCTTTAATAGGTCACTTCGAATGTGTTAGCTTCGCAAAAATATTCAATTTGCCATTTGCTGGTGAGTTTATATCAGTTTGTGTTTGCTTTCCATTCACATGTGTTATGGATGATTTTACAATAATGGACATTTGTTACATGTCACTCAAGGATGCCCCTCATGGTCCCTGCATTATGCTTTACTCTCATGAAACACCCATGATCATAACAGGCGGGTACCAAAGCCATAAACAAGTAAGAAAGCTTTATCAAAATTGGTATCACTGGTGCAGAAAGAGATTTGGAAGACGGTTAAAAAGAGCTTTCGAAGACGGTTTTGAGACCATCATTATTCATGTTGTTTCCATAAGTTCAAAATTTTGATGACGGCGCTACTCGTCATGATAACTTGCCTTTTTAATGACCAGTAAGAAAAAACATCCGTCGTTGTTATTTAATTTGATTTGGAAAACGAGTAGAAACGACGTTTCTCTGTAATGAACCGTCATCTTAGGTGTTTCTTTTAATTTTTAGAAAATATTGGACAAATGACATGTTTTGTGCATAACCGTTGTCAAAATGTGTTGGTTTTTAAATAGGTTTATTTGTTTATAATTTACCCCCTTATAATCAAACAAGCAGCCAACCAATAATCTAAAGATAAAACTTAGTAAAACAGTAGTAAATTTATACAAAGTCAAAAAATGAAACTAAATTTCCATAAACTAGTTTTATCATCTATACTAAGGTGTTATGCATGTTTATGAAATATTTGGCCAAGTTGTTCTAACGTATACCATTGCTTTTAGGACCAATTGTTCTTGGTTATTAAAATTTGCAACATATATAAATTGAAGTTGACATAATTAACAGTGTTCATTAATAATATGTGATTGTTATTGTCGTAACTGAAATTGCGCTAGGACGACGAACAAAAAAAGAAATGAGTTAGAAAAGAAGAGATTTGGAGTCGCTATCATAGTTATTTTTTAAAAATTATGGAAAATCATAAAGATAAAACAAGCCTGCGAAAAACTAGATTTTCGAGTCCAGGAGTCGGTTACGCGTAGGGAAGATATTAACATCCTACAACATCCACTCGAGAGCGATACCTTTAATTAAACATGCAAAGTTGATGTGATTTTCAAAATGTTAATTTTCCCCAAAAATAATAAGAAATAATACTAAAAATAAACAATTTTTTTGGACCCGACAAGGATTGACCTTGGTTATCATTCAAGATATTTAGAAAGTAATTGAGAAAATGATTTGATTTTTTCAGAGGTGAACCTGATAAAGACTGACTTTGCTCCTATGTATTACACAATAGAGAATCAAGGATCATGTAGTTCCTAAAAAGAGATTTGCTTTTGAAAATGTTGATATTTTTATATTTTTAAATTTTATATATTTTTTGGTGTTTTTGAATTACTTGAAAATAGGTGTCACATGACGCGAATGGCCGGACAAACACAAAAAAATTGAAAGAGGAAATTATTTTTGATATTTTTGAAAATGAATGTCACACGGTGCGAGCGACCGGACAAACACAATAAAGTGAAAGAGAACATTTGTTAGATTTTTTCTATTTCTGTAATTTTATAATTTTGAAATATTTTTATTTTTTTAAAAAGAAAAATAAATAAATAAATAAATAAAAAGATGAAATTTAATTAAAAAGGATAAAAGTGAAAAACATAAGTATAAAGGTGATTGAGTAATGTGTGAGGTGCATGAAGTAAATCAGGGATGTACAGAAAGGGTGGGAGTGAAGGTGATTGAGTAATGTGCGAGGTGCATGAAATAAATCAGGGATGTACAGAAAGAGTGGAGATAGTAAACATGGTGGTGCAAAAAGTAATAATTGTAGGTGTGTATAACAAAACATGGACTGCAATCAATAACATTAACACAAGTCCAAAACAAAAACAAACACATGGGGTATAGACACTAAAATAGGGGTGCATCAAGTAAAGAAAAAAAAGGCAAGTCCAAATCAAACAAACACTAACTAACAAATGTGGAGTGTGTGTAGCGGTGCAGGATTAACAATTATGGAAGTGTACGAAGTAAATGACAGAAAAAAAGAAAAAAAAAACACAATCAATTCTACAAAGTAATGGGGTTGCATAGATTAACAAGAGGGGTGCACGGAGTAAAGACTTGCCCAGACCAAATCTCCTTATTCTCTGAAGACCAAAACCCTAAGACCTCTCCATTCATCTTGGGAGCTTTTCCCTCCACCTCCAATATTTTTTGTGTACCTCCAAAAAGGTTCTTAATTCATGTTTTGCCCTCACAGTAAAAAGTAAAGATTAAGGAGTAAATTTTCTCTCTCTTATATTTATTCCAGAAGCCCACCTCCTGCACCCACAATATTTTGTAAACAACGGAAGTGGACTTCCGTAAATTCAAATTTTTCTCTGAAACTGGTCAATACGGATGTCGACATCCGGTTTGCACATATGAGTTGCGGATGTCGACATTCGGTTCATTAGTTTTGAGTGTTGGGGATTACGGATGTCAAGTGATATGTTACGGATGTCGACATCCGGTTTATGCTTTTGAATTGCTGATGTCGACATCCGCTTCCCTTTTATCCAATCGCTTTTCATATATTTTTTGAAATGATCTATTACAGATGTCCACATCCGTTTAAGACAATTGTATTGCGGATGTGGACATTCAATTATGATCACTGGTTGAGATTTTATTCCTATGCCAACATACTGCATTCGAATAAATTAATTTCCTGTAATTATATTTTAGCAACACAAAAGTAAGACATATAAAATTATGCAATTATCAAAAACAAAAATTAGAAAAGTATTAAAAAACTAACATGTGCACTTTCGGTTTCTTTTTATTTGTAAGAGATGTTTTTTCATTTTTATTTTGTGAAAGTTTAATATTTAATTAACATTTTTTATATATTTTTTCTATTTTTTGGTATGTTTTTAACATAATGATTTATTAATTATTATAATTGTTTAATAAGTGTGTTAAAAAAATAAAAAACCAAATTTTTGAAAAATCTATCGGATGTGGACATCCGAATTTTGCTTGAACACATGTGAATCGAATGTCGACATCTGTAACCCAATATCCTCTTACGGATGTAGACATTCGTAATGGTGTTCATCCAAAAAATTGAAATTTGTAATGGTGGACATTCGTAATGGTACACACACGAATATGAACGTTCGTTTTATAATGAAATAATTCCCATTATTGAACAATTTGAGAAATAAAGACATCCTCCATCCCTATGATCCTCATGCACTGTCTATTCCATAAAATACATTTTTCCCTGTTTTTACGAATTTATAAGTATTTAAAATCTATAAACTTTTTAAAAGTGCTTAAACAAAAAGAATCAAATAATATTTACATAAGGTTTTGACTAATATATACTATCATTCAATACAAAGATCATATTTTAATTTACAAAACTAATTTTATAATAATTAACCTTTAAATTCGCACTAAAAAATATTTAACTTGTTGACTACCAGAGTTTTTCCACTAACCATAAGCGAAAATTAATTTTTGTACAAAACATGATTAGACACATGTGGACAATTTTTTAAGAATTTATAACTCAATAATTACAAAAGTAAATGTGGACAAAAGAAAAAAGAAAGAAAAAGAAAAGAAGAAAAGAAAAACACTTTGATTAGGCCTGGCCTCACTCCTATAAAATACAAACGCAAATCTTGATTTTCTCTTCACTTTCTTTGTGCATTTCATAGTTATAGTAGATACCAGACACTTCTTCCCAGAGATTAAATTTTTCTCTTTTTCTCACACTTCTTTATCATGAACGTCAACAACCAACTCTTTCTTCTTCTCATTCTTTCTTCCACATCCATAATAGAAAATTTTGATGCATGAAAACTCAAAAAAAAAAGGATGTCGACATCCGTAACAATCCTATTATTTAGCCACATCCGTAATGACAACTCAAAAAATGTGCACCGGATGTCGACATTCGTAATGCACTTGTCTGAACCGCATGTCAACATCCGTAATAATCCCATAAACCAGCAACATTCATAATAAAACACAAAAAAATGTGAATTGGATGTTGACATCCGCAATACAATTGTCTAAACCAAATGTCGACATCCGTAATTGTACGAAACCAAAATTAAATATGTACACCAGATGTCGACATCCGCAATTCAATCGGATGACGACATCCATAATGATATTTCTTTGGAAAGAAATGTGTTAAGGAAGTCCATTTCGGCTATTTCAAATAACATATTCAAATAGCGTCTTATTTACAAATCATTAAGGAGGCTCCCACTGGTGTGATTGCTGCTATGCCATTTAATTAGACGAAGAGAAGAGAGAAAATGAAAATGGCGGATCTGGGAGAGAAAAGGAGCTGCTGATGCACAAAAGGGGATAAGTTCAAAATTCGGGGGTGCATGGGCTGCTGTATTAAATACAAGAGAATTTTTTTTTTACTTTTAAGTTTTTTACTATAAAGCACTAAGTAAGAATTAAATCAGCTTTTGGGTACAGGAAAATTCATTTGGGGTGCAGGGAGAAGTCCCATTGATCTTTCTTTCCCTAGCCAATCATCTCCAACGCACAACACAACAACTCCTAGCTTTGGGTCAATCACCTACGCAACCTGAAACGCTAGCGACGACGGCGGCCACCGTCGCAAGTGCTGCTGGCGGTGATACCATCATCCGCTTCACCTCACGTGAAGCACTTTCGTAGCAACGCCCACAACGTCTTCTTCGTGCGAAATCTGGATGGGGACATGGCAACCACACTACCTTCACTGTTTGCCAGGCGACCTGGAGCAGACAATGTTGCTTCTTTTCCTTCTTGCACGAGCCACCGTTGCTGGGTTCACCACTGTGCGCGGCCACACTCCTATACTCGAACTCCGACTCGACATCACTCACTCTAATACCAAATCTCGTGGTTGTCACGACCAAGACCGTCACGGTTCGAGACTCCGACTCGTCGACGATGGTTTTGTCTCTTTCTCACTGCTTTCTGTTTCTGATTTGAATGGATGGGGATGAATGATTGTGTAACACGCGATTGATGGAGGTAATGGAGAGCCCAATGGAATGAGATAATATGATTATGTGAATGAAGTGGGTTGGGGGAAGGTGAACGAGGGTTCTCTGTTTTGGTTATTTTGGTGCCGGTAGAAGATGAAGATGGTGATGGGTTGTTTCTGTGTTGTTGGTTTGGTGTTCGTGTTGAGTGTAGTGGGAAGGTGGTGATAATTGGAGGAATTAGTGTTTGGAGATTATGTGTTATGGTGTTGAAATGAGTTTGAATCGTGGAGATGGAAAATGGTGTGGTATGCTTCGTTTGAAATGATGGGTGGCATAAAGTTAGTGAATTTTGTGAAGAATGGTGAACTTGGGGTAGAAAAATGAACCCGATATGTGTTGAGCTTTGGGTTGATCTCGGTGAAGTGGTGGATGGAACTGGTTTGGGGTTATGCGTGCACAGGTGAAGGAGAATGGAATGGTGAGAGTGCATTTCTGGTTGGTTTTCTTGTATTATGAGACCATGAAAGGGAAGAGTGAAGTACGGGTGAATTGTGGGATGAAGGTCATGTTTAAACGTCTTCTGTTTCCCAGCACTCAAGTAAAAACAATATTTGAGCAATAGTGCATCACCGGTTTGGATCATGAGCCAAATAGACAAAGAGATAATGCGGGAAACGCACACACATACATCATATCACGCTCATTTAGGAATAAAACACAACAAATCCAACACACCAGATCATGAAGGCACAAACCTTACCTCTTGAAGCTCCTGATTCTCCTTGTTTTGTTCTCTTCTCCGAGTGTGCCTTGGAATTGCGCTATCAAATTGTGTCTCTCCTCCTTTCTTTCTTGTTTGCTATGATATTCCTTGTTTTTGTATTACCCTTCCCTCTTGTTCTCTCCTCTTTTCCCTCCAACCTCGAGCCGTGGGATTAGCTGAAAATAATGATTGATTTCTGCTCCTTCAGCTACATGTTAAGTAAGCCACCACAATACGTAATTCCCATTTGACATGCAAATTGAATGGCAGCATAGCTAGTGCACCTCTAGACATCTTTCAATTAACTAAAAGAGGAAGGATATAGGTCTTTTTGGTACAGAGTCCTTAATTTGACTTCTTATTTTTTTCTATTTATTCTTCTTTTTTTAAGAAGATTAACGTTTTATTTTTTTTGGTTGTTTTTCTTTTCTTTTTTCTGTTTTTTCTTTGTTTTTTTCCTTTTTCTTTTTTAACTAAACTAAAATGAGAAACGTAAAATAAAATAAGTCATTATTAAAAAAGAGAAAATAATAATAATAATAATAAATAAAATAAAATAAATAGAATCATTTAATTATGGCATTGCTAATGTACGTTTTTGTGTGTCTTGTCATTTGTTATGAATCAAATTAATCATTTAAGTTCCAAAAATCTATATGTATTGTGTTTCCCCTCGTCCAAACACACACCATGCATTTATCTATATTGTAATAAATTAATTAACGACATTTATAACAGATAACAAATACAAATTTTAGGAAACATTGAACTGACATCAACCATAACTGCATGAAATAAAGTTCTGCAATGCCTGTGCTACATTAACAACCTCTAATGTCGTCACTAGAACTTGAACATCACTATAATATACCATCTCTACCATGACCTTTATCAAAGGAGAAGGAATATACAAATTGTGTAACATGGTTGCCCCGTCATAACACTTCCCAATGGTTACTAAGGGGAAGAATCAACATACAACTCACATTGGCTAATTGATCTAATATCATATTTATGCTCTCATTTAATGTTTAATTCTAGATTTTTAATTAAATTTTGTTCTTAAAAGATTAATTTAATTGGGTTTATTGAGCATGAGATACAAAAACATGTTAAAAATAATTTTTTAGTTGCATAAATATTCTTTGAATACTTTGAGGTGTGTTAGTGCAACTGCAACTAAGTTGAGCTCATGGAGGTGTGGAAATAAATTGTTTAAGGTTTCATGAAACCTTAAAGATAGGGGTGGTAATGTGGGCTAGCCAACTCATTTAGGCCCGACCCTGTAAAAGTGCGAGCACGTAAGTTTGCGTGCTAGCTCACATTTTCTCTTTTTTTTAAAAAAAAAAAATCTTATGATAAAGCTTTCAATGTTTGACCAATCAGGAAACTTTAACAAGTTCACAAAATTAAGAAAAGACTTTGGGGAGTTGGATGATAAATCGATAATTCAACATTTTCATCATATTCATATTTATACTTTGACATATACGATGTATTTTTCAAATTTTAGCACATTCAAAAATACATAATTCTTGTCTTTTCCAGACATACAAGAATTGTGAATGTTCATGCAAAAGTCCAAAAGGAAAGTAACTGATATACACAAGTACAAGTTTTTTTTTATGTGGGACAACCAACTATATTTGTCAAATAGTTTTAAAATTGGCTATATCTCTCCAAATATTTTTAGATATTCATAACAACTATAAAGATAAATGATATTTATGATTATCTTAAAGATATTTGAGAGATTTTAGCAACAGAAAAGCTCATTCTAGGTCCTATTTAAAGAGACCAATGGGAAGTAGAAAAGATAAGTTCAGAACTTCAGAGTTTAGGAACCCTTATGAGAGCCTAATTTCGTTCTCTCTCTCCACCCTCTCTCTTTTTTTTTTTTTTCATGGAGCGTTAAGCTTTAAGAGTTGGTTTTACTGTAATTTCATTATAGATTCTAAGGTTAGAATGCAATAATTGGTTTGTCCATTTGATTATTGCTGTGATTTATATTTTTCTATGTCTTTTATACCCAAATCAAGTAAAAATAATGATTTTTACATTGTAGCAAGTTACCATAGTGTTAAATCTACAAAACATATCAATCATATGAGTTCAAGAGTTTTAATTTTGATTAAGAATGTGCTTTGATTAAATTTAGAAACTTTCATGTGATTAAATTTTTGCCAATGATTGAGAATGTACTTTGATTAAAGGTGAAAACTTCAACAAGAATTAATCAAGAATGTACTTTAATTAATTAGCATTTTACTTGATATTAGATGTAAAAGAATAAACATGATTAGGCATAGTAATGTTTAATTGAGAATGTACTTTGGTTAAATTTACTATGATTAATCTACAAAGTTCTTACTTTTAATTTAGAATGTACTTTGGTTAAATTTACTATGATTAATCTACAAAGTTCTTACTTTTAATTTAGAATGTACTTTAGTTAATAGTGAGAACGCCAACAAATTAATTGAGAATTTACATTGATTAATTTGTAAATCTACAACAATAATTAATTGAGCAATAATTTTTAGATAATCGATGATGAATCTATTTTGAAAAAAAAAAGTGGAATCAATCTACTTTCTTTATCAATTTTTTTATATATTTTTATCCTTATCTTCTTCTATTATTTTTTCCAATATTATTTAACTAACCCCTTTTGTATAGTTTTATAAGAACTAATTTGTAAAATCAATTCTGTGTTCGTTGGGAGGCAACTTAGGATTGACTTTACCAATACTAATATTTTGGCTACTTTCTTAACAATACTCATATTGTTACAAATAAGTAGTTTTTATTTGATCGACAACGTTATCAATTTCCCATGGTTACTATCGCAACACAAATCACAAGGGGATAACAAACCAAAAATAATATATATATCGGTTACGCGTAGAGTTTGGGAGTCGGTTACGCGTAGAGAAGGTGTTAGCACCCTATAACATCTGTTCTAGGACAATACCTTTAATTAAATATACAAATGGATGTGTTTTTTTATAAATGTTTATTTTATCCAAAAAAAGAAACTTCAAAAGAAACAAAAATATTTTTTGTTTTTTGTGCTCGACAAGGATTAATCTTTGCTCTTAGATATCTCTATTCCTAATGGAGAATCAGAGTCACAGTTTTTTATGAATCGTTTTTTTTTATTTTGAAAAGTTTGTATTTTTCATTAATTTTATAGAAAATAAAGAAGGTACCAAGTACTAAAACAATGCGGACAGCTCCCGAACACTTATACCTTTTAAAAGTTAAATGTATATTTAAATTATTTATTAATTATTTTTTTTCTAAAACTTTTGAAACATTGATAGGATACCAAATAATACATGTGACTACATATCCAGAATTTATTAAAATTGTGAGAAAAAAGAAAAAAGAAAAAAATAAAAGTAAAAGATTAAAAAATAACGCTTAAAATTAAATTTATTTAGTGAATGATTTATTTAAACGTGTTATTTGTAAAAAAAAGTTAAATATAAAACTTAATCTAAAAACAACCATGGCCAGTTATCAGCCCCTATGAAGTCTAATCTTGACAAATTTATAGATACACTATGTGAATTAATTTCTTGTTGCACACCAATTGTTTGATAAAATACAAAAAAAGTTTCTTAGTGTTTTTGTGAACTTTGTGTCTAATTGAGTCATGAATTGCAAGAGTTGTCATGCGTTGCACAAGTTCCTTAGGAGAGAACAATAAAAACTTATTACTTGCTATGTGCGACTAGTGCATTTGTCGTGTTGGTTTTTCACTAACAAAGAGATATTGCTTCTAATTATTATAATCATATCACTACTTTCTTTTTCTGGAATAAAGGTGTTAGAGCAAAGAATGAGGTGAGAATATAAAACATTGAGCTACTATAAGTAGCAAAAAAATGGTTGTGTGGGTGGATAAAATATATTTGGCTGCAAAATTAAAAATCAAGGTGTACAAGAAAAATACAAAAATGAGAGATTAGAAAAGTTAAAAAGGGATTGTGCAAATTAAACCAATTTTTTTCAATTTCCTTTTATTTATTTATTTATTATTATTATTTTTATTTTAAAAAAAAAGAAAATTAAATTTTTCGAAGAAACTTTTTTTCATTCTTTTTATTAACACTATTTTATTTTTACTATTACTTATTTATTATTATTTTTAAAAAAAAAAATTATTAAGCTAGACGAAATTGAGTGTTGACAGTTACTAATTAAGGGAAAGAATCAACATACAAATCACATTGTCTAGTTGACCCAATGTCATGTCTTGATGGACCTACCTTTAGTGCTAAACAATATAACAACAGGCAATTCATGTTGGGGTATAATGGGTTGTTGTTACAATTGTGCTAAGGCTAACAATCGTTGATCAAGCTCATCTATAAACTCCTTCTTGAGTTCCTCCTTTAGTTGTTAGCGGACTAGTGTATTGAGTGGAATCCTGAGACCATGCACCTGCCATTACTCATTCACTCCTGCCATGCAGAAGCTATAGCTATATTTTATGAGTTCAACCTCTAGCCAAAACTCCATATATGAACCTTCCTCGACTCTCACAACTGGTTATTATTCTCTATATGATTACAAATACTAGTAAAGTTAAGATGACCATTTCATTTTAACCTTTATTGTCAATACATTACACACATCACAACACATAGTAGTATTCCCATCCTAGGAATCACTACCTACTTGTTCTATTCAAGTTCATACCAACCTAAAGTAAACATTCTCAACTCACACACAATCACAAGAAAATAGACAAAAAATATCATATCAACAAAAATACAAAGTAGCATCCAATGGTATAGGAGGGCGCCCAACGTCCACACATCTAAGGCTCACTGTCAAGTGAGCGCCTAGGGTACCAAAGCAACGCCTAGTACCTTGAACCCTTGGAGCTCATTGTCAAGTGAGCGTCCAACGATGCTAAGGTCGCATCCAATGCACTAGACCCCTAGAGCTCACTATCAAGTGAGCATACAGTGGTGCCAAGGTAGCACCCAACACCGTATCCTCTAGAGCTTTTTGACTTCAATTTTCAAAATAGCATTCAATGCCCTACACCCACAGCCTAATTCGACATCAATGATTAAGTTAAAATAGGTAGCTTAGATTCTTCAATTAACTGTAATGGTATTTTTTTATCCCTTTTTGTACATTCTAATTGGCAACTAATCAATTTCTATATTCTCATGTTGAAGATTATTACACTCCCTTAACATCTTTGTTTCTTTTATCTTTCAATTTTAGCTTAGACTTATGATTTTTAGAAAGTTTTGAAGATTTTCAACACTTCCCAACGTCATTCATTTGCGCCTAGTGTGTTTTTGATCATTCCTCCCTGACTTGGTATCACTTGGCGTTGCTAAAAAACGTAGAGCTTCCAGTATTGATCTTTGCTAACTGTTTTGCTCATAAATTTTTTTACAAGTGTCCAATTGAGTTCATTCCTTTTGAATTTGATTCTACACTCAAAGAGCTTGAATTTGAGCGGTAAAACATATTTTTTAGAGCAATGTACAAGATGCAGTTTAACTTTGAAGATCACGATACATTACATTTTCTTTGAAAAACTGGTGCATCTAGCAAAGCTTTGGAGCAGATCCTCTCTTCATCTAATGGGCTTCTGGACTGCAAATGGAATGGCCCAAATGGAGCTAAGCTAGGGTTGTGCACTGCCACATCAACATACAAAATAGAAACTGACTCTGTTACATAAGCAACATACACTCAGACAAACAGGAGACAAAGCAACTTTTTGGCAACAAATTTTCAGAATTTTTTTTCCAACTTTCTAGAGGAATGTTTTCTTGGTATTTTTAGTGAAGAAAAAGGGAGAGGATAGGAGGTAACAGGAGATACATTTGTTTTAGGGTTTTCTAAATATGGAAAGGCATGTGAGAGTGGGTGAGGGTTACTTTAGTTTTTTTGAATGTGGAGAGTAAAGGAGATGTCTTGAGCCTCTCTAAGGACCATTTTTCATTTTCTCAGTTCTAGTAGACATGTTTTAGTGTTTAGTTTTTTAATTCCATATGTTTGAAGTTATGTTTTTTTACTATTCCATTATATTAAGTATCTAATAACTTCCAACTTGTTTTGATGGCTTAATATAGTGTTTTAACTAGTGTAGTTAATTTTCCTACAAATTGTGTTGCTTAATCACCACCCATAATCATTTTCTGGCGAACACAATGTCTCTAGTTTCCTTGTTCATCCTATTCTTCCAGTTTTCCTTCCATATAAAATCTACTTTTTGCTAAATTTATTTTAAGTCCAGTTGGTTTTGTTCACTATAATTTAACTACTACTTTGCATTTGTTATGTTAGCTTAGCTTTAATCTTTAGTTAATATGGTGGTTTAATGCTTTGATTGTTGTGGAAGTTGATAATCTCATAGTTTTAACTTACTTTAGCCTAGGATTCTTGCTTTTTGTAGTAGTATTTTGCTATGTTTTATTCCTTGTACATTTTATTAGTCTATGCTGCTAATGCTAGTATATTTTTAATTATGGAGAAATTCTAATTCATTTTCCCTCTTGTTTATTACAGATTACTACTTATACGTTATGTGTCATGAGTGAGATTATGACGTATCTTTCATCATAATTAACTTTGTTGAATAAATAATGAAGTGCCACAATTTTTTTTTTCTAGTATTCGTTTATCACTTTTCATTATATTTGATTTGATATTTACTGAGATTTCAATTTGAGTTCGTAATTAGGAAAAGGCTTTGTGTATTTTCTCGTGAATAATATGCTTAAGGAAAAATGAGACTATATTGGAGTAGTTTGAATCCACTCACTTTTTCTTTTTGGAGCAAAAAAGATATCACAAGGATAATTTCCTTTCCGCGTTAATGATTTAAGATTAGCATAAATACATATAACCACAATTTTATGTTAACATAGTTAAATATGTAGGTATTTGACTTTTGTTTTTGAATAGGAAATGAGTAATTGAATATATTTTTTCAACTTCATGTTTTAAATAATTGAAGATGACACAAATTTATTATAATATTAACGAAAATTATGTTTGAAAACACACTTTTAACTTTTTAAATAATAGAAATATTTTAAATATTTTTTATTTATAAAATAAAAATATTTTTTTTAAGAAATTGTGTTTTATTTATCATAAAATTTCTTAATTTAAAACATGATTTCACTAAATTAAAGTTAATAACTTATGTGCTTTTAAATACAACTAATTTATTTATGTAATTTTGGAAAAATGTTCTCTTTTGATATTAACAAAAAAAAAAGACCCCCTTTCCATACTTTGTTTTCCAGAACCAATTATGAATTAAAAATAATTAATTTAATATAGTAAAAATAATAAAAAGAAAGGTTTCTGTCTAAAAGGAAGTTAACGGTCTACGGGAACAAAAATCCCGCTCACGCGAGAGTATAAATATTGCGTCACCATGGCGCCTAACTAGATTTTAATTTCACACTCAAACGTCTCTTTCAGCGCAGTGTGGCAGAGAAGAAAAACGCTTGAACACTTCACTCACATTTTCTAGGGTTCCATTTCGATCTTCGCTATGCAGAAGAAGCTAGCATTCCCAGTCTCCAAGAGCCTGGACCAATTCAAATCGTTGTACGGTTCCATTTCGGGAGCTTCCAAGCCATTACCTTCGCGTCCTTCTGTGGATACCGTTTCATCGGGGAGTTTTGCAAACCTGAAGCTCACAGCAGGTTTTGAACACAATTTCACTTCAATTATGTGATTTTCGGTATATTTTCCTCCTTATTCGGGAACGAAGATTATGTCGGAAATTCTTATTGTAACGTGACCATGCTTCATCGATTTGTTCATGTGTAGAGAAATTGGTGAAAGAGCAAGCTTCGGCGAAGACTGATCTTGAAAATGCGGTATGATGATACTTTCCTTTGTGAATGAGCTTGCGCTGTGTGGCGAGGATTGCACGCGCGTGAATTAAAGTGAATCATGCTTAGGGTTTCGTATTTGTTGTTTTATTGAGATGTTGTTACTTTGTTGCTGTTCTCGGCAGAATGCTAAGCTTAAGAAGTCGCAGGAGTGTTTGCGTGCATTGGAAGAAAAATTGCAGAATGCTTTAAACGAAAATGCCAAGCTCAAGGTCAAGCAGAAGGAAGATGAGAAATTGTGGAAGGGATTGGAGTCTAAGTTCTCTTCTACTAAGACTTTATGTGATCAGCTTACGGAGACTTTACAGAAGTTGGCTGGTCTAGTTCAGGATGGTATGAATATTCAAGTTCCCTCTGTTTACTATTTGTTTTTGTTTTGTTTTTTCATTTGACTTTTCTTTTAACTGTTCTATTGGTTTATTTTGCTCATATAGCCGAAAAAGATAAGGAGACATTGGAAAATAAACTGTCAGCAAGTTCAGAAGCTCTTGATAGCTTGAGTAAACAGATGGATGATTTGTCTTTGAAGCTAGATTCTGCACAGGAAACAATTAGAACCCGTAAGTTCTTTTTAATTTACAGCTTCGGTAAAAAGAATTGAATTGAAACATAGGTTGGTTTGATATGTTGTATTTGTGATGTTCCGACATTTAATATCCATAATGCTCCCATAGGTAACATATGGTTATCCCTATTATAGGTGATAACGAGCTAGAGAAGCTTAAAGTTGCTTCAGAAGAAAAGGAGAAATTTCACAGGGATGAACATTGCAGAGTTGCCAATGTTATAGAAGAGAAAGGTGAGGACTATGCTGCAAATTGCAATTGTTTAGAATATATCTGGCTATGTTTAATGTTATATATCTTGGGATGTAGGATTGGCGGATTATATTGAAACAATTTCAGATGAGGTTGGTCATTACTAAATTAGTTTGGTCGTCGAGGGTCATGAGTTCAGTTTCTGTATCTGTTTATGTTTGTTGTGTGTTAATTTGGGTCATATTTTGAAATTGGAAAATCACATACTGCAATATCAATAAATTGTCTTCCTGGTTTGCATGTTTTATGCTTTAATCTTATTTGGTATTCGTACTTAGTTCTCATCTTTAATAGTCTTGATTTCTTGGAAATGGTACTGGCACTTATGTAGCTAATCTAAGGTTCCATTGCAACTCTTTTAGTAGAAGTTGTAATAATCTTCCATTTTGACTACATTTCAAATCAAGGTGTGTTGGTATGTCAGGGTAATAAAAAAGCTTTTGGGCATGCTTCTTTAAGGTAAGGGTAATTGCACTTGCAGCTGGTAATAAGATAAGAGGTATAGATCAAATCTATGGCTAGACTTCTATTTTTGTACTAAAATGAAGACTAGACTTCTATTTCTGTTTGACTTGTTATATCTATTTATTTATATTATGAACTTAATAGCTGTTTGATTATTAGCCAGACATTTCATCTTTCTGTCATTGCTATTAGGAAAAACCCTAGTCCAACATTGACTAGAGGTCGTACCAAAATGCAATACACAAGTGGGACAATCTTTATCTTAGAAGCTAGTTTTGTAAGGTTGAGTCATACCTAAAATATTATGTGAGATAGTACCAGAGCCTATCCTAAATCTATTAAAAGGGTCATTCATAATCTTATATGTGTATCAAGCCCAATAGTGATGTATATAAGTGGGGAAATCCTCACCTTGTATCAATTATGAAGGATTCAGTCAACTTCAAACCACTTTGTAACAATTGCACAGGTTTTATAACAAAGATACTATAATAATGATTTATGATGTAGAGTATTATATGCACTAATACATTTCATGTATGTTGAAGAATTGAAATCATTACAAGGTAACACACTTTGTAATTACAAAGTAACACACTTTGTAAGAATTGCACAGATTTTTAGCAAAGATGCTAGAATAATGATTTATAATGTATACTATTATATGCAGTAACACATTTATTGGATGTTGAAGAATGGAAATCATTACATATTTGAGACAGAAAAATCCATACAATGTTAAATGGTTGTAAGAATGATTTAAAACCCTGCGTGCCCTTACTGTGGGTGAACCACCGGCATAGGCAGATGATGGGAGGGGTGCAGGTGGGCCTCAGTCACTGCCCCTTAAAATTTTTCTAAATGTGTGATTGTGAGTGTGTATTTTATAAAAGAAAAGAAGAAAATACACTCTTGTAAGTTTAATGATTATAATGTAAAGCTTACTTCTTAATAGACATCTTGTGATTGTGATAGATAAGTTTTAGATATATATTCATGTTGGACACTGTATAGGTGCTCTGAATATTTTTAAATGCATTTTTTGTCATTCATCATGTCTAAAATAAGTCGTTTATTTTTTAAATAAAGAATTGTCTATTGTGATATCAATTTGTACGTTGCATTATAGTCATGTCATATCCAATGTCGTATAATCATATACGTATCCTGTGTTGCATCCATAATTATTGGTCAAAGTTTATTTACTTTCAACCTCTACATCAGAATTTCTCTGGATCTACAACTGGCCACAAGTAACTAATTACTTAATGCAAAATGTGTACTCAACAGCTTCTATATTATATATCTTAATAGGCTGTCAAGATGGAACCTTCCTATGCTTTTCAAACTAAAATGATAAAAGCAGATATAAAAGTAAATTCTGTTTCTGTTTGACTGAGAAGATATTGATAAGAATGTTTAAAATAACATTATTTGATTTTTAATGGAAGATTGTCTCATTCGAGATAATTGAGCAGCTTTCTTCTCACGTTATACATGGGCTAGTACTTTGTCTTTTGTATCACATCAAATTCATGCAATTTCAGGTTATTAGGTTTCAATTTTTTTCCTTTTCCTAGCTAAATCCTTATAATTCTCAACAGACTAGATATCCTATATCTTAAGTTTCTATTGATTCGAATTGTTGTATGGAAATTCACTTTGTTTGCAGATAACATGATAAGGAATTTAGAAGAAATGTTAACATCTAGTAGATTGGCTACAGAGAGTTTGAACTCAACTTTGGAAGAGGTCCATCTTCAGTTAAAAGTTAAACAAGATGAAATTTTGCGTCACATAACCAGTCAAGAGAAATTGGAGAAAGAAAAGAGTGATCTTCAATTGTTGAATGCTGGGCTTGCAGAAAAGCATGACATGTCACTTCACGTAATTGAAAACCTTAAAGAAACACTTCAGTCTTTGGCTGGAGATTTGTCAAATTTAGACAAAGAAAGCCTGAATCTTTTGAGCAAGTTCGATGAAATGAATTCACTCTATGCTTCTTGCTTCCAGTTGGTTCAGAAGGAGAGAGAAACTTTCTCAAAACATGCTCAATTCCAGTATAGTGAGCTTAATAATAAATTTGTAGTCTTGGAATTAGAAAAGAACGCAACTCAAATGAAAAGTTACGAGTTAAGCAAAACTGTGGATGAACTTCAGAAAGTTCAAGAATCTACTGTAGCCCAATTTACAGAGGACTCTCGAGTAGCTGCAGAGAGAATTCAAAGTTTGGTGTCAGAAACTGAGACTTTAATCTCAAAAAAGAAAGAAGCAGAGGTATTAATTTCCAAATTAGAAGAGAAAGTTGAACTTCTATTAGAAAGTTCTAGATCATCAGACAACCACGTGGTATGAAAGTTAATCTGGTTGAGTTAATTTCCTATTGACATACATTGTCGATTTCATTATTGAGGTATCTAATGCTTTGCAGCAAGACTTGCTGCTGAAGGTTTCAGCATTAGAGACTGAAAGCAAAGAAAATACCGAAAGACTGCAGGCAGAGATATTGAAGAAATCAGAGGAAATAGATACTTCGCAAAAGGAGAGAATAAAGCTAGAGAAGCATGCTGATTCTCTTGATCAAGAATTAATCCAGCTTCGTAATGCCCTGGAGGAAAAAGAACAGTGTGTTTTACATTGTAAGGAGCAGGAAAAGAAGCTACAAGATCAAATCACAGAGGTTTTGGAGCAAACGTATAGTGCAAATTGCATGTTCCTGACTGGTTTTTGTGTATTATTTATGTTTATTTTATGACTTTGCAGAACATATCATTGTTGACTGCTGTTGAAAGCAAACTTTCAGAAGCTAGAAAGCAATATGATCAAATGGTAGAGAATAAACAGTTAGAACTATCAAGGCATTTGAAAGAAATATCTCAGAGAAATGATCAGGTCTTGTACATATAGCTGGCTACCTACTATTGGTTCTGGACAAATAGTGCCCTAACTTTGCATGAAATCTTGATTATTTGAACAGGCTATCAATGACATTAAGAGGAAGTATGAATTGGAGAAGATGGAAATTGTGAATATGGAAAAAGACAAGGTTTGATATTATATCCTGGCATCTGTAAGATGTTATTTCAATTAACTTGTTTCTAACCAATTTTAACTTTCAGACAGACAACACTATTGCCGAAATTGAGGAAAGATGTAATAAAAAACTTGCAGAATGCAACGAGGAATCAAGGCAACAGTTGATGCGCATTCAGGAAGAACACACGTTGCTGGTAAGCATAGGAAAAGTGTTGAATTTTAAATTATTGGTTACTCAGAAGTAATCTGGCCTAGCATTTTCTGTTACATGCGATTCTAAGTGGTATGATTCGGGTTACATTTTTAATTAGTTTATGTTCTAATTAGTTAAAAATCCAATTTTTAAATAAACTAATTGTTGAGTCCGGAGAAAATATGTTGTTCAGTTACAAAAGGATATTGCAATCGTTACAAGTGTGCTATTGTAAAATACTAGAGATCTCTTTGTAATCGGTATATATGGATGTTTATGTGCTGTTTCATTTATTCAATTCAATAAAATCTTTTCTCTCATATACTTGAATTCTTTTAAAGTTGGTATTAGGACTTCTGATCTTGGGGTACTTCCTTTGCCGTCTTAGCTGCAATTTTAATTTTTTAGGGTTATTTTTGTGCACCTATTTATTTAGTTTATCTGGTTTGCCTAAAGTGCACCTAGTTTGTGTTTCACGAGTATTGTCATTGGCATCGCCACTCCCAAAGACACCAACTTGACCGACAACCACACCAAGAGATTGGCCTTCCTTCGATCTGACAGCTCCTGGAGTTGGGCCGCCATTGCAGCAGCCACGCGTCCACATGCGTGCGTGTTCCCCTTCTCTGTGTGTGTGTGGGTTTGACAGACCACCCATTTTCGGCGGGTGACGGCGCTACTTCCTTCACTGGAGTTAACATGAGATGACTGTTATAGACTTGCCCCTATTAAGAATCTTTGCCTCGGGTTTCGTATCTCTCCTTTCTAAAGGGCATTGTTCATGATTTTCTCTAAAAAGAAAAGGGTTTTAAGGAATCACTTCTTTGGTATGACAATTCCACTAAGTAATGCTTATTTTTCACATTTGCCTGATGATGATCGTTTTGATGGTCGAAGTTATTTCTAATGGGCTCAATTTATTAGGTGCACATTGAAGGGTATAGGTAGGTTCAACCATATTGAAAAGTTTAGGACAACAATGACTCAAATTATTATATGTGCATGTCAAATTTGGAAGATCTTGAAATTACGTTTCCTTGCTATAACACATCTATAAATGGAGTTAGAAAACAAGATCGTTAGTCCTAGATACTGTCCTCAGTGTCGCAAAATACACCGGAATATTAAAGGAAAGGATATGTGGATTTGATTGGACTAACATCTAGACATGGCAATGTTAGTGTGTATAAATATAAAACGGGTTGGCCGACCCATTTTAGCCCAACCCAATTTTGGTCAGATGAAAATGAATCCGGTTGGGCCAGTCCGTCTAGAGATAGCAGGCTGAGATTGGCAACCTGACCCGCCAATGGACGGGCTGGCCGTCAGTTTTGAATATCTTTTTACTTTTTGGACTTTTGTAGTTGACCGTGGTGGCTAGAAAATTAAAGAATTGCACCTAATGTAGTGATAGATTGTCGATACAGTGGCTGGAAAATGAGTCAACATCATAAAAACCTGCATAACATAATACACTCTACTTCTCATGCAATTCCAACATAATTCTCAGAACCAATTCTCAGAAAGCATCTGAACAAGTATTGCATTTCTCAGAACAACAGTTCTCCCCTGTAATGTAATTCCAACAGAATTCATCCCATAACTTACAAGTCCAAAGCACAAATAAGGTTCAAAGTTATATCACCAAAAAAAAGATAAGGTTCAAAGTTAATACACCAAATCACATGTAGAAGTCCAAAGCCAGATAGTAAGGTTCAAATTTACAACTATAATTCATCCAATTGAGATCCACCAACAATAAACTCATTCACCATGTTGTCCCATGTCCGGAATATTAGAAGCACCCAAGGTCGATGTCCCCTCCAATCTTCCATCTTTGTCAGCTGCTTCATCATGTTTTTAAAATATGACATGTATATGAAACAAAAAGTTATAATATCAAAATTGAGTTTTAATAATAGAAAAAAGATAATAGGATTTAAATTAGACAAATTACCATCACAAAAGCCATGCTTATAACTTGAAGTACAAATAATTGCTTCAACACATAGGCAACAATTGATTTCTATACTTATTTAGAATTTTTGATCCAATGCTGAATGAAGATTCATATGCAACTGTAGTAATCATGATATTTAGCAAATCCCTTGCCATCAATGACAATTCTGAAAAACGTTTACTATTACTCAACCATCCAAGAACATCCATTGATTCTGTAGTCAAGATCTAATGTTAGCTCATCCAAATATACATCTAGTTGATTCCTTCCCATTTTAACAACAACTTGAAGTTTGCGTTGTTTCATTTTGCTAACACGAGAAAAAAAAATAGTTTATTTTACATCAAAAACAATAACTAAATTAGAAAGCTTGTACTATGCTTAGAAAACTTACATCAAAATGTGGGCGTTTGGTGGAAGCAGAAGATGATGAGATATTACTGCGCTTTACATCATTTGAAGTTGAACTCTTTGCAAAATATTGAGAGAAAAGCTTGTACAATTTGTCCTTCAACTTCTCTAACTTTGCTTCCCAACAAAGGGGATCAATTGGTTTATAACAATATCCTAATGTTTCCAACTTCACACTTGGGTCTAAAATAACACGAATGCAAGGACTGCACTATATTCCTCCCAATATTTATCAAATCTTACCATCATCCTTTCAGCCATATGTCTTATAACTCCATCTTCATCTTTTGCGCTTCCCATTAGAAGAGTTTGGATATTCCAAACCTGTAAAAAGTACAAGTTTAATGTATAGGATAACTTGAGACAGAAATCAAAGTTGTGATATCATAAAATGGCATCAAGAAACTACTAAATTTTTCCTGCTCTTTTCCATTTTGTTGGAGATGGAGAAAACTTCTAATTCTCAACAAGTAGGTGTAAACTTCGAAACACTCATTGGTATTTAAGGGCACTTTGAAGCATAAAAAAAGTTGAGTTGCACCTTGTAGGATCATCTATAGACAAAGCACTTGAAGCATCAATACCCTCTACTTGCTCAATGCATTGCTTAGATTTTATAATTATACTCTTAGATCCTCTAACATAAAAATTCGTTTAACTTCTTAGACAACTCAAATCCAGTGTGAGGTGGAGGCAAATGGAAAAAGTTTAGAATTTTGCTACAGAACTTCCAATTACAATCAACATAATAGGCTGTCAAACATATGTAACCCTCTGTAGTACACGATATCCATAAATCAGAAGTTAAACACATCCTAGATGGAATGGGCAAAAACTTTTCCTTCAACAAGTTTTTTTCTCATGAAAATTCTCAAAACATCACTCTTAATGGTATTTCCGGAAACCCAAGCAGCATCCAGGTTCACATAAGTTATCCAACCTCTAAGTTCTTCATACTCAACAAATTTAAACGGTAAACCTTGTCGAATAGTTAGATTAGCACACAACTCACGGGATACCATTTGATCTATTTTTTTGGATTTCAACTTTTCTTGCACATCCATCATCATTTGACTCACATCTTCAAACTTAATTTTGTTACATTCGTCAACATGATGTTTTAAATAAGAAGTACCCTACATTTTACTCCCAACTATATATTTCTGATTACAACCATTACATTGTGCCATCTCTTTTCCATACAAGGCCAATCTTAGTAAAAAGTCAGCAGTTAGATGTTGTAGACTTTTCCTTTTCTTTATCACTTCAACACATTCCTTATCAACCATATTTTCAACCTCATCTTTCACTTTAGAACTATTGTCCTTGTCATGGACATCCCCACCAGGTTTAGTAACTGAATCGTCCATTATAGGTTGATACAAATGAAGGAAAAACAGCGGAGGGGCAAAGTAGGAAAATCCACCAGATTTATGCGAGGAAGAAGTGGAAACCCATCACTTAGGGACCCATAGGCGTACGTCCATGATTTTGTACTAATAGAAGGGTTGACGTGGCAGGTGTGAAAGAGTAAGGGTATCGTTTCTGTTCTTACTGGGACCAAACTGTATTCCGCAAACCTGTTGAAGGGCTCTTGTATCCGGTTGCAGGTGAATCTTCTCTTGCTCGGATGAACTTTGAGGACGGCACAGGGAGACCTGCAAAAGACACTCCAATGCCTAAGTTAGCATTGGTTATGTCAGAATCTCAGGAAATATATTAATGCGTAGTCAATGCATAGGATAACGTGCTATATATACCTTTTTACCTGTGGGTCCTATCTGTAATGGGCTTTGGAGGCCCAAATACCTCTTTACCTACTTCTAGATCCATGGCCATGGGTGAAAGTACCAATAAGCCCCTCTAGGGTTATTAGTGGACGGTTGTTGGTTATGAGTGTGGAGTGCTGCGTACCTTGAAAGGTGTCTTCTAGTATGCGGGACCCGGTACCCGGCCATATGGATCTGAAGGGTTGGCTACCTGGTGCCGCTTAGTTACTTTAAGTGGCCGCTGGCTGTGGGCTGCTAGTTCTGCGCTCTGGGAGGCCTTGGAGGGTGTTCCTAGTATGCGGAACTCGGTACCCGGCCTCGTGGATCTGAATGGTTGGCTACCTTTTGCCGCTTAGTTACCTTAGGTGGCCGCTGGCTGTGGGCTGCTGGTTCTGCGCCCTGCTGGTTCTGCGCCCTGGGAGGTTTTGGCACGAGGCATGCGGCCTAAGGAGTTGATGGTGGCCGTGTATGGTTTATAACTTAGAGTATGCAGTCCTTGGCAGGTTGCGTACTGTATATTATGTGCATTTGTGCTGGTTGATGGTATGATTGGGACATCAGCCCCCCAGTCTTGAGGAGCGTGGTGACGCATAGACAGAGTGCTTTGATGCATGGTGCGCACTTTGTGCTTGGGCCGCTATGTTTCTTCTTGTGTTTGCAATTTTCATTTGTGGCATTTGGTCATGTACCCTATGGATAGTTTCTTTAGAGGAGATAGGGAATTACAGAGGGAGGAGGGATTTTTGGCTTACGGACTTTTGGGAATAGAAAGACATAACTACTCTTTGGTTTTGGGTCTTTCTTCATTGATTGAATTTGGAAATATTCAATACGACAATAAATACTTTTATTTCCATTGTTTTCTCTATTACTCTACGTCTATACATAACAATTGGTATTCAGAGCAATGTTCTGAAAGTGCATGGTAATGATTGGTTGTGCAATGGAGCAACAATTGAAGTTATTTACGACTGGGTCTCTTGAGGGGTTGATGGATAGGGCCCTGTTGCTGGAAGAGAAGAATGTTGCTATACGCAAAGCGGGACTAATGAATTTAGAAAAGAAATTGTTGGAGAAGACCATGGGAGGGCATACTTGCAATTTCACTAGGTGGGAGAGGGAGGAGGAAATAAGGAGGAAACGAGCAGCAAGATGAATGAAGCTGATCAGGGGAGAAGAAACTCTTGAGTGAAGGGAAACTTTCTCAAGCGGAATTGAGAGAACGAAGTAGTAAGGGGCTCTGTTGTAAATGTGGAGAAACATGGGGTTGCAATCAAGTTTGCAAATTGAAACACTATCAATTTGTACTCATTGAAGGATCACAAGAGGAAGCGTCGGGAAGTAGTGAAGAAGAGGAAGATAAAGTAGAGCCTATGACCAACAAAGTATTGCAGATTCATTACAAAGCAAAGAAGGATTAACTTCTAATAGATCTTTCAAGGTGGAAGGTATGATTAAGGAAAAATGGTGTAAATATTGGTGAATTGTGGTGCTTCGGCTAATTTCATTTCCAAGGAATTGGTTATGTAGCTCAACTTAAATGTACATGACACGTAAGATTATGAGGTGGGAGTAGGAAATGGAGACAAAAGGAAGGATCAGAGAATATACTTGGAAGTTGAAGTGCATAGAATCCCTATTGTGCAACATTTTTTCATCATGGAGTTAGGAGGGACAAATTTGGTGTTAGGGATGGATTGGTTGGCTAGCTTGGGGAATGTCAAGGCAAATTTCAAAAACTTGATTCTGAGTTGGGGAGATAAAGGTGAGAAGAAAAGTATGAGAGGGAGGGGATCCTTCACAATGCAAATCTCAAGCCTCTTGGAAGGCAATGGTGAAAGCTCTTACCAATCAAGGAGAAGGATATGTGTTGTACTGTCAAGCCAATATGCGCTCAAATTCAAAGGAAAGAGACCCTCTCAGCCTTGCATTGGAAGTGTTAGTGCAGTGGGAGAGTCTACGAACTTGTGAAAATTCAAGGGAACCTCTGAACAAGGTGAACTTCACCTTGAGGACAAGGTGAATCTTCGAGGGGTAGGTGTTGATACAAATGAAGGAAAAGGAGTGGAAGAGCAAAGTAGGAAAATCCACCACGTTTATGAGAGGAAGAAGTGGAAGCCCATTACTTGCGAACCCACAGGTGCACGTCCATGATTTTGTACTAATAGAAGGGCTGACGTGGTAGGTGTGAAAGAGTGTGGGTACCGTTTCGTTAGAGGAGAGAGGGAATAAAGTTGGGGGAGAGGGAATTACAGAGGGAGGGATTTTTCGCTTAGGGACTTTTGAGAAGAGAGAGACGTATATTCTCTGTAGTTTTCGGTTATTTTTCATTGATTGAATTTGGAAATATTCAATATGACAGTAGATACTTTTATTTCCGTTGTTTTCTCTATTACTCTACGTCTATACCTAACATAGGTATAATGTTCAGTTCTATACTGATGAACCAATAATTTAAAATAGTTTTAGCAACCATTTCAACAAATCAACCAATTGAATAGAATAAAACTGGAAATTCTACATCTGAAAGGCATAATAAAACATACACAAAAAGACATAAAAACTACATTGCAAGGCATTGGCAGTGTGCATGTCAATAAACTCTTGGTCATGAATAAGCTTCCAATGACAACCCTAAATAATAGATAAAGGCTACACAAACAGTTCAATCAAACAAACATATGCAAGGCTTCACAACTCATATCAACCATCCAACATAACATATAAAGGCCGTAACTCAATCAAATAGATCAAGGATACACAAAACCTCCACACATAGATCAAGTATACATAGATCAAGGATACACAACTCAATCAAACTGATCATATAAAGGTTTAATTATTAACATACTTGCACTTTCATTGTCATATGCACAAAATGAATAGAACATCCACGAATCAGTACACACTCGATCAGACAATAGCAAATTGATACCTTCTACTGCAAATTAGCAAACAAAGTGAAGAAATTATGGCCAATGTTTCGTTAATACTCAGAATAAAAAATGAATTAGGAGTTTAGGGCTAATCAAAGAACTAGGGGAAATCCAAATGAAGAAATTGGTGCTAATTGATGACAAATGAACGAACCACTCTCTACTACGTGAGCTGTAGCCGCTGCTGAATGTACTCATGAACGCGTTCAACGTCGACGAAGACAAGAGGACCAACATTGTTGAATGTTGGCGAAGAGAATAACAACAAAAATCAACGTTGTACAAGAGAAGAAGAGAAGAGGAATAGCTGTGGTGTTTGATGAGAGAAGATGATGAACTGTGGTATTTGAAGCTCTCTCTGGTGTGGTGGGCCGCACTCTCGCAAAGAGAAGACAAATAGTTGTGGTGTTTGACTAATAAACGAGACGTGAACACGAACTTTGAACTGGCCAAGTGAAGTGATCCTAACTTAATGCATTTTTACTTATGTCCAACGGGTTGTGGGTTGGTCCGCTTAATTAACCCACCTTTTGAACCCATCAGACTGCTAGTTGCGTCGGGTCGGGTTGGAGCGGGTTCGTGGATTCTATCGTCTAACCTGCCTTGCGATTTTCTAGTTGGGCTGGCGGGCCGACCTATAAGGTCGGACCTGCTTTTAAACCCTTACTAGTATCAAAATTTGAAGTTTGATAATAACATAGATGTTGTCGCTCTTGCTTAGTTTGTCTAACTATCCTAGACATTTAAGTTCTTATTAGGTTTTAATGTTAAATATGACCACATTAGAACACAAATCCTTGGAAAGAAAACTTCTTCTCAACATTGTTCGGGGAGTGGAAACTTGTTAAATGGTCATGATGAATAAGTTCTCCACGGATGAAATTGCCTTGTTCTCGGGAAAGGCTTCCAAACCTAGCCCTTAAACATGGGGAACATGAAATTCAACTCAAAAGTTAAGGAAGATTGTTAATCCTCTCATTGTAAGAAATTTGGTCACACCAACCATACTTACTCTAAGTCATATGGAAAAGAGAAGACTATCATTCATGTCACAAAACTAAAAGGTAAAGGTGGGTAAAAAAATTCCAAATTTTGAGATCCAATCTATAATAATCTAAAATCTATATTGTTTTAACTACATTTAAATGGATTTGTCCCAAATTCAAATCCACATTTTTGGATTTTAAATCTCATTAAGTTAATTGGATTTGGATCAGATTTAGATTGGATCATGTTTTAGATTTTGAAAATCCAAAATCAAAGTGCGTCAAGTCGAGCCAAGGTGGTTCAAGACCAAGTCGAACCAGGTAGGCCCTAGTCTAAGGTCAAGTAGAGTCGGTTCGAGTTGAACGTTGAGCTAAGTCAGCCCAAGACGAAGGTCGAGCCTTATCGGCCTAGGGATGAAAGCCGCACCAAGTTGGCATGATTTGAGTCAGAGTAGAGTCAGCCTGGTCTGAAGATCGAGAAATGTAGGTCAACCCTGATCAAATGGTCAAGTCAAATAGGCCATTGACAAACTATAAAGTCAACTAGGGCGGGACCAAAGGTCGACCTGAGAGTGCTAGGGTTGGAGGTTAAGCGGAGATGGATTGGCCCGACCAAGAGGTCGAAACGGGTTTGGGTCGGGCCAAAGTTCCAACTAGGTTGAGCTAAGCCAGAGGTCTAGCAAGGCTGGGCCGGGCCGACCAAATAGGAGGTCCAACCGAGCCGGCCTAGGGTGGAGGTTAAGCTGGCTCAAATTGAAGGCCAAGCCTAGCCAGCTTGAGATGGAAGTTGAGATGAGCTGGCTCGGGCCACAAGTCTTGTGTAGCTTAGCCTTCACAGGGGTTAGAAGTTGTGGTCGAGCTTAGCCGTGATGGGCCTGAGGTTGAGATGAGTCTTCTTAGGTCAAAAGTCAGGACAAATCATTCCCTGTTGGAGGTTGAGACGAGTCTTCTCAAGTCTAAGGTCAAGACAAATCGGCCTCGCTGAAGATTAAGACGAGTTGACACCGGCTGATGGTCGAGACGAGTCCACCTAGGTTGAAGTTGGAGATGAGTTAATCTAGGCCAAAGGTCTAGGCAAATAAGCCTGAGGCGAAGGGTTGAGCAGAGTAATCCTTGACCCAAGGATTAGCTAAGTAATCCTAGGATTAGGGTTTAGTCGAGTCATCCTAGGCCTAGGGTCTAGTCTAGTCAAATGAGTTGACATTGGCCTAATTCAACTCAAGTTAGTCCGGCCTCAGGTTGGCCTAAGTTAGCTTTCTTTGATGTTTATGTGAAACAACCCAGACTCAAGTTGACATGAGTCAACCTAGGGTCAAGTCTAACCAACTCAGTCCAGCCCATGTTAGGCCGAGTCCCCCCGACCTTTGTCTAATAGACCTAGTAATAAGTTATATTAGATCGATCTCACTAGTTTAATCTATTTGACAAAGTGGATTCAATATAGATTTAGTCCAAATAAAAATGGATTCAGAAAAATCCAAATCTAGTTGGTCTAGTTAAAATAGATCTGGATCATAGATCCAATCTATTTTATTGGATCTAGATTGGATTTTGAAAAATCCAATCTATGGCCAGCCTTACTAAAAGGTGAGTCCCTAAAGATGGTTTATTAGGTAACTTAATATTCTAAAAATTTTGGCAATAATCCACAACCCCCTTTAGTTGAAGAAGGAATGCCTACATTACAAGCTGAAGTTGAATGCCTAAACTACATGCTGAAGTTGAATGCCTAATTGCCATTGATTTTACTAGTGAACCATATTTTAGTACGTGCTTTCTAATCATAATTGATGGGAACTCCAATTCCTCTTTTAATGTTTCTAGAACTTTATATTAGCACTCTTGACTTCTAGACTCTAGTGCTACAAACAATATGACCCCTCATTCACCTCTTTTAACATCATATGTTTCTATTTTTGTAACCACATTACTATGGTTAAGCCACAAATGAAGATATGAGTGTGTCAAAAAAGAATCATACAAAGGACATTGCTAACAAACCACAAGATAAAATGGCAATAGGATGCTGATAAATCTATAATGTAAAGTATAGATTAGATGACACATAGGATTGTTACAAAGCCAAATCAGTTGCCAAAGGTGTACTCAAACTTATGGTGTTGATTATGAGAAGACATTTACTCTAATGACAAAGATGAATGTTGTTAGAATCATTATCATAGTTAGTTTATGCATGATCCAAAGGAGTATGACATTTACAAGTTGTAAACAAAATCCTTCAATATTTGAAGACATGTCCGGAAGGAGAACGGTTGTTCAAGAGGAATGAAAAATTAAAAATTGAGGATTAAACTGATGTAAATTATGTAAGAACTATTACAAATAGGAGATTCATCTCACTATATTGTGTTCTTGGATAGAAATTTAGTGACTTGGAAAAGTAAAAACTAAAATGTTGTTGCTAGGTGTGGGAATTGTTATGGTTGAGAATTACTATATGAAATTGTCATAATAAATAAGCTATTAGCATTTCTCATAGTTTAGTCCAATATGATAGGACCAAGCACACGAAAATAAACTGACTTTATTAAAGAAAAATTAGATAGTGACTTCATCACCACCTGTTATGTCCCATTTGGGCTTCTTATGAATGAGGAGAGCATATCTTGTTAAGTTACAAGAGGATATTATAATCATTACAAGGGAACTATAGTACGATAATAGATATCTCTTTGTAATTGTTACTTTTAGGATAGAGTTGTCTATATATAATGTTTATGTACTGTTTCTTTTATTCAATAAGATCTTTCTGTTAATTGTAATTTGAAATAAAGAATTATCTAGAAGTCTCTTAGTTTCCCTAAGTAAGGTCTAGAAATTCTAGAATGTCCTAATTAATGAAGGATGTAGAAAATTCCATAGTGGAGCATTAATTA
>Ga0209589_1001634_pt1 | contig 37459 bp, 12 predicted proteins | sample CowpeawhiteBW_FD_187525 | JGI IMG/M metagenome (GOLD analysis project Ga0209589, IMG submission 187525) | Root nodule microbial communities of legume samples collected from California USA - Cow pea white BW (SPAdes) (version 2) | ecosystem: Host-associated > Plants > Roots > Nodule | place: USA...
AATGTGTGTCTTATAAACAATTTGGAGACTATTGGAAGGAATCACACAAAGGAAAACAAATATATAATTAATGGTATGATAAGATGAAAAATATCTTAGAGATCTAAGAAAACTTTTCAAATATCAATATACTCAATGGTTGATAAAAAAATGACGCAAAGAACAAATAATAAACATAACAAAATTTTATCATAGATCTTGTATCTTTTAAACTCCAATATATTTTGGATGGTGATAAAAGAATATTCATGGCAATTACATTAAATTTTTATATTGCAGTAAATAAAAATTATTTATACAATTATAGTGAAAATATTAAAGTATGATTGTAATGAGTTAAAAAATAAAAACTAATTAGATAAAATTTATCGAAATAGAATTCTACATGATGAAAATAAACAAAAATAAAAAATATTAAAAAATTAACAAATGTGTGTCTTATAAACAATTTGGAGACTATTGGAAGGAATTGCACAAAGAATAACAAATGTATAATTAAGGGTATGATAAGACGAAAAATATCTTAGAGATCTAAGAAAACTTTTCAAATATGAACATATATACTCAATGGTTGAGAAATAACAAAAATTGTTTTAGCGAAATAAAAGAGTTCTTCAAATGAAACAAAAATTAATAATAATAAGTAAAGATTTTTTTTTTATATTACCTAGTAAATGAAATGTTTATGCTATTAAACACTTAAATTGAGAGTATTAAACATTCTTATGTGAAAGGAAAATATACAATAAATAAAAATATTAAAAAATAATAGAAATATTCAAATGTTAGGCATAATTTTTTTTTAATTCACATACATCATTTTAACATAATTACATAAAGGTTATGATAAGATAAAAAATATATTGGAGATGCGAATGAGTTTCATGACAAATCAAATATTTAGAAGAAATAAAAAATAGAAGGAATATATAATTAATGGTATGATATATATATATATATATATATATATATATATATATATATATATATATATATTATATATATATATGGTTACTTAATTAATTGTGAATATTTTAATAATTTAAACGATGATGGAGATATGGCGGGGATATATTCATCCCCATCCCCATTCCCATACCCAATTGAAAAAATCGGGGATTCCCCATACCCATACCCATACTCAGTCAATGCGAGGATTCCCCGTCAAAACGGGGACGAGTTCGGACAATACCCACGAGAACGGGTTTATTTGCCATCTCTAGTGGCTTATTGAAAAGGATTTGAACATCATCATGATAATATTATTTATAGTGCTCATGTCAATGTAAATGAATTACTTTGTTATTGTTTTTAGTGTTCTAGACTATCATGGAGTTACAACATAATAATAATAATCAATATGTAGTGTTTTTGTAACTTGTAAAAGGGTTAGGACATCCCAAATGTGCTATTATATTTATTTAAATTTTGTTGTTCATAAAAAAAAATAATTAATTTATTTCATAGATGTTATATTTTATAAAAGCTTACTTTATAATTATTTTTTTATAAAATATAAAATATTATTTGTAACTATAATTTGAATAAATTTTTGTAATAATTATTAAAACTAATCATTTAATTTTTTTCTTTTTTAAATAATTGTATTATTGTGTATGTATTTTATTGAAAATATAAATATAAGTTGTTTTATTGTAGGTACAACTTTGATGCTATTGGACTGAAAAGTTTTAGAAGCCATCGATGAATGTGTTCATAATTATTGCTTTTGGATTATGAATTTTCTCCAAGATAAAAAACGTTAAACAAAATGTTTCACAAGAAGAGATTGGTCTATCTTCGGATGTGAGTTTTCAGTTTGAAAAAATATTAATAACATTATATACCAATACACTTTACTAAAAACAAATATTGAAAGACTTATTATAAGAGTTTTCAGTTTGAAAAAAATATTAATAACATTATATACCAATATACTTTACTGAAAAATTTATTGATTTCAGACTTTAATTTATGAAAACAGTTTTTTAATGGTTTGAATGACAATTTGAATTTTGCCATTGCATTCAACACATCATCCAATTTCAAATTTTGTAAGACCCACTTATTATTTTTGTCCCAATGTTTAAGGGCTGTTCCAAATCAGTTGGGCCTAGGGCTGACTCATAGGGAGCCAAGGACCCTAAATTGTCCTAACCCCACTCACTCCTCTCACTTTCAGAAATCAGTCCTCTTCATTCCCTCCTAGAGTAACTGCAAACTCTCTGCTAGGGTTTGGTTCCTAGTCCTCTTCAAGTTAGTTCAACCCCTGCTCTACTCCACGTAAGTTGTTCCTCAGCCCATACTCCTTCCCCTTCAGCTGGATTTTCATAGTTTCTGTTAGAGGTTCACAATAGTAACCTCGCTTTCTTTCCGTGTTAGAGTTCGTAGCTCTTAAATATGCTCTTGGAGTTGTTGTATCTGTGGGCTTAGGTGTCGAAGTCTTGTACTAGCTCTTTCTAGGTAAGGAAAGCTAGGGTTTTGCAATTCTAATATATATTGCTTGATTTCAGTGTTGTTTTTAATGCTATTGGTGTTTTTGTGATGTTTAAAATGATATGAACATGTACTGTGCGTTATTCTGGGTGAATTTCTATGCTGGCTTGCGTGAACAGTGGAGGAGATATGATAATCTCGCCCAAGCGAGTGGGTCTCGCCTGAGCAAGAGTATAAGAAAACCCTCCCAGGTGTTGCGCGAGCTGTCACTCAGGCGACGAGCTCCAGTCTTGAGCGAGAAGTCATCTCGCTCAGGTGAGGAGGTCTCGCTTAAGCGAAAGAACACGACAACACCATTGTTCCTTTTTCGAGCTCTCGCCTAGGCGAAGGGAGCTCGCCTGAGTGAGGGAAACCTCTCGCCTGAGCGAGACCTTCCTGCCTGAGCGAGAAATTGGGCGAGAGGCGTGCTGGTTTTGTTTGTTTCTCTGTTCTTGGTTGTTTACCATATGTTTAGATTAAATAATCTTGTTAAAGCATGAGATGAGTGAATATGCATGAGTAAAATGGTTTATGGGTTGTGAATGATGAGTTTGGCATGATCTTGGCATGTAATGAGTATGGAATGGTTGGTTATAAAAGTGACATGGAATTGGTATGAGCATGAGTGTTACATTGATTAATGGAACATGTTGTTGGTATGGTTAGGACGTAATTCCACGGTAGTTTCGTGGTGCTGCCTCATTGGTTAGGGCGTAATTCCATGAATCTCTAGGTGAGATCTCATGGTGATGCCTCAAGTGGTTAGGATGTAATTCTATGACCCCTGTTAGTGGGAGTTCATGGTGGTGTCTCATTTATATAATTTAGTAAGGATTCAAGGTAAGGATTACATCCTGATACTCTAAAGAGTCAGTTAGTCTCACATAGAGCAAATTGACTCAAGTGGTGAGAGTAGCAGGAGGCTTGGAACACTTTAAGGGCTAACCTTGTGTGTGGGGGATGAAACACTAGAATAATTAGCTCGGTAAAGCAGTAAAGGCTACCACAAGTGCAAGCATCCGCTGAATCCGACTAATTATATGTATCCGGATGAGTCGTGTCTTGAGTCTTAGTGTATTGTTTGCAAGTCATAACATGATTGGTTGACATATGCATCTTGGACTATGAAATGGTATGTAATTATATAATGAATCATTTTCCGCTCTAGCTTACCCTTTGCTTGTTTGATTTTTGATTGTTATGTGTGTGGTCTTCTCTCTTTGCGATGATCATCAATTTATTGATGTGAGCAGATGCGAGAAATCCTCGTGGTCAACAGGGGAATGGTGACTCTGCTGCATAGCCTGCTTAGGCTGGACTCTGTTTAATTGGGCTTTTCTTTTAGGGCTATGATCCATGTATTGTCTTGTCCTTAGGCTTTATTTTCAATTAATGTTGATCCCTTACTATACTTTGTTATTGGCATCGTGGTATGCCCTAATTCATTTTTGGTTCCTTTTGGGATAACTGTAAGGAGTAGCATTTATACTTCAGGACCTTACTACTTTATTCTGTGTGACATCTCTTTAATTAGGGTTATTAATTAAATGGAGTGTTACAAATTTTCACCTCCAGTCCAGTATAAGCTTCCGAATATGGATATCAAAACAAATAATTAAATAATTTTATTTCAGTAAAAATTTAATTAATAACAGAAACCAATATTTATATAATATTAATCTATCTTATAGAGAAATAAAAAAAATACGTTGAATCTAATTAATGGATATGATGTTTTTTATATAAAAAGTCATTTTATAATTAAAATGATTAACTCTTTTATAAAATTATATATAAAATAAAATATGTGGATAAATAATATATATATATATATATATATATATATAAATAGTCCTTGCGATGAGGGTAAATAACATAAATGCGTGGTTGGATTACACTATCATAGTCCATGGCTAGACATGTCAAAGTGAGCCAACCCGACTTACACGGGTTGGCTCACTACGAGCTGGATTGAAAATGAGTGAACCCAACCCGACTCATTTTATGGTGAGCCAGAAATTTTGTAACCCGGTTCAACCCACCACGGGTTGGTGGGTTAAGTGGATTGACTCACCAACCCACTTAAAAAAATTATTTATTTATTTATTTTTTAGTATTCAAATATTTAAATAAATTTTTAAGTAATCCATGAGATGACAATCATAGTAAAATCAAGAACCAATGTTTTGATCATGCTCACCAACAATATATGAAGAATTATTTCCAAGAAAGTATCCATATGGTCTAAGAAAGAATGACTAATATTACAAATTTTCTGTCTTCAACAAAATATAAATAAAAAAATTATACATTTTTTTCATGCTAATTTAGAAAAAATTGTTTATAAAATGGTTACTTGAGTAATTTACTATAAAGATTATAATTAAAAATTAAAGTATCAACATATATAACTTGACAATCAAATTAATTAAACATTCAAACAATTCAAATATAATTAAGCAACATTCTAGCATTTAAAAATATAAAATTGTGAACAAATATAACAGGAGTAGTAAATAATTATTAAAAAAATTAAAAGAAAATTTAAAAAAATTAAAAAAAAATTGTAAAAAATTGTTGCTGGGTTAAGTGGGTCAACCCACATTCAACCCGGCTCGAACCCGTTTAACCCGTGGGTTAAGTGAGCCGGGTTGAGTTCCACCCACTTTTGAAAAAGTTGAATTTTTCTCAACCCAACTCGGCTCGAACCCAGGGGGAACTAGGTTGGCTCACGGGTTGAAACCCATTTTGACATCTCTATCCATGGCAAATCTTGGATAAAAAATTTCAGAGGCGCCAAATTATATTTTTCAAATTTATTATATCTAATTATAAAAAATTTAGAATTTTTTTCTTTATCTTTAATTATTGAATTCACATGAAATTTTTAAGGTTTCATTGACCTAGATGCATTTTTTCATGTCCAGCACAAGTCTTCTTCTTGAAAAGGAAAGAATCAATTCTTTTACTCATTATTATAATTTTTCTGATATAAATTTATTACTACTCACCTATTTAAAAAAAGATAAATTTATCACATTCGAGTGGTATACAGTAGACAAATTTATCACATATAAGAAGAAAATAAATTGCTTTACAAAAAAGAAAATGAATTTATTCAAAAGAAAAAATTGATTGATCCAAAATGTTTCTTAACTTTTTAATTTTACCTTGATACAATTTTATTTTGAAAATAATGATAGATTGAGAGTGAAAATTAAAATGAAAAGGAAAAGATAAAAAAAAATGAAGGTCATAATTAATTTCATTTAACATTTCCCCTTCAATAAACAATAAGATTAATCTATTTAATCTTTTATTAGACATTGTTGATATTGAAATTGTTAACATTATTCTATAAGTTACATATATTTGGAAAAGAATCTAATTTTTATATATAATTAAGAATATCAATTAATTTATCATTTTCCAAACCTATAATTCCTCTTAAGATATTTAATTATGAAAATAAATTAAATTCATCATTATCCAATAAATTATCATGTTTTAAAGATTATTCAAAGTTTAAGCAGTTTTCTTGCAAAAATGTACCATCTAGTGACTTTAATTTTTAACACTACATAAAAAACAAAAAGTATCTTCATATATTTTAAATTGTTCAAATCTACTCTAAAGTGTGGTAATTTCTTTATCTATAATATATAAAAAGTAATAAATTCTCTAAATGATTATTGAAGAGATTTTACAATTTCATTATCAAATGTTTTCATCAAATTGTATCTTTTTGCGTCTAATACATTTTTCAATAAACTTAGGTTCTTCTCAAATCGATAGTAAGTCTTTTTTTTCCTTGAATTATCTTTCTGTAGAAAATTCAACTTTGAATTATGCTCCAATTAATCTATTAGCTACCAAAAGACTAACCCCTAATCCAATTAAAAATTTTGTAGAAAAATTTTAGTTCCTCGTCAAAATGTACGCAAAAGAACTCTTGAAACTCGTAAATCGAAAAGTACCGAAAAACTAAACTGGACAAAAGAAACACATTTCTAATTTTAGTACAAATCTAAAACAGAATAAAAACTATAACAACACAAATAGAAAGAAAAAACATACTAACAAAAAATGAGGGTGAAAAATTGGTACACACGGGCAAAATGAGATTGAAGGAATGAGATATGTCTAGACCCCAAAAAAATGACTTCCAGAGGTGACGAAAGTAAGGAGAAGCAAGAGAAGTGAAAAAGAGATAAAAAGATAAAAGAAGAAAATAGAATTATAAAAGAATAAAAATATCCAATCATTATCTTCTTCATAAACAAAATTATTTTACTAAATAAAGATTTTCATTCATTAATTATTATTTTTAATACTAATAAAAATTAGCATACACTAATAATAATATAATTAAATTTTATTGTCAAACGTAAACTTATAATTAATGTAATAGAGCTATATTAATAATAAAATATTCTTTTGAGACTTTCTTTTTATCTCAAACATAATTTGATAATTAATTTAATAGAGGTATATTAGTAAAAAAATATTTTTTTGAGACTTTTTTTTCTTAAAATTAATTTTATAATTAATTATTTAATATGGAAATATTAATAGTAAATGTTTTTTATGTCTTCTTTTTATTGGAGACCTAAAACGAGTGACTTTACTAGTTTTATCTTTGAGCCGAGGGTGACTAGTTTATTTTTGGGTTAAGTATGCTTTTAGTTCCTGAACTTTGATCCAAAATTGAAATTTGTCCATGTCTGAAACTTCAATATATTTTGGTCCCTAAACTTTAAAAATGAATGAATATAGTCCTTTTAACTCAATTACGTTAATTTTTTGAGGTGTTGAATATATTTCTCAATAGATATTTAACCAAAAATGTGTCAAACAGTATAAAAAACTCTAATACTAATATGAAAAGTGTTCGAAATGTTAAAGAAAGTTAACATAATTGGATTAAAAGGACTATATTCATTCATTTCTAAAACTTAGAGACGAAAATGTATAGAAGTTTCAGATAGACAGGGACGAATCCCAATTTTGAGTCAAAGTTCAGGACTAAAAATATACTTAACTCTTTATTTTTTCTACCACTAGTTATATACAGACTAGGTGTTTTCTCTTAAAGTGTGAGAGTTACATTTTTAACAAAATAAATGATGTGTTAACGTTTCGGGTTAGTTCATAATGTAGAAAACATATTTTGTAACCATGGCACGTGATATTACATATGCAAAACATAATAATAAAAATAAAGGAAATAAAATTATACTACTGGTTTTTCTGACCTCATTTGAGTTGACTTATTGTGATTAAGTAACGGACACAAAAACATAAATGTCTTCATTAATGAAGTGCCGGTTACCAACGTAGTTTTCGGAATGAAAACTTGATCGAAAATATAAAGTCGGGCTTTAACCTTTGTTCAAGGTGTGAATCAACCCTTGCCATTGAACCCTTGAATCCATTCTAGCTCTCAAACTGGAGTTTAGAAACTCCATTGCTTTTTTGTTCTCTTCTAACTCATATCTCTCTCCATGGATATTGAGACATTGCTGAAAGAAACCTTTGTCCCACAGCCCTTACAAGAAAGCTGTATGAAAGATATGATTCCTTTGGGAAATCCTTCATCTCAAGAATGCTTGCAAAACTTTCACCATATTGATCAGTTTCACATGAATGTGCCCTCATCCAACAATAACTCAATAATCCAGACCCAAACTTTTGATGCTTTTGACAATTTCACCTTTACTGGTTCATCACCTGATTTAGATGTATATGAGAGCAAGCCTTTTGCTGAGAATAGGCAAACTCATGTCATGGACAATTTCCTTTATGGAAATTATAACTTGATGAACTTCCCTCAGAGGAATGTTGAACTAGACATGATGGTTGCAGATCAAAGCTTTTTGCCTTTTAATCCTCAAGAAATCAAACCCTCCAATTTTGTTTTGCCAGATGAAGTTTCATGCATATCCCCCATGAACTATTACAAAAGAATTGACGTTAACAAAAATAATAAATCCTATCCAACCGCTCGAAGAACGTACAAAGTCCGCAAGAAGTCCAGCACAGTAAAAGGGCATTGGACAATAGAAGAAGATGGGTAAAAAATCTGAAAAAAATAAAAAATAATTCCATGAAATCTATCATTTGTGGTCATTTCATTTACGTTATGGTTTTGAATTATTTCTTGGTCGCTGTTTCGTTGTGATAGTTGATGTTAGCAGAAAAATTGCCTGATATATGTGACAACATTACAGTCTCGAAATAGTGGTCACAATCACAAATCTTTTTTAAAACCTTGTCATTTACACCATATTCTTTATTATGAAATTTTATGTGTTTCAATTTCTTTTAAAAAGATGGATCTGTGTTTGCACGAACAGATTATTGATTCAACTGGTGGAACAATACGGATTGAGGAAGTGGTCTCATATTGCTAAGATACTGCCCGGAAGAATTGGAAAACAGTGCAGAGAGAGATGGCATAACCATCTAAGGCCTGATATTAAGGTACAATTCTTTTATCATGTCTTGTGTTCACAATTTTTTTTGTTACGACGTCTAGGTTGGAGAGTAATTTTTATTTAATTTATCATGATTTTTTCATTAACGATAGACTCTTTGAAATTTTAGAAAAAAGTAACATTGGTATAAAGAATTTAATATTTTACTTCTATATATTTATTTATATATAATAAATATAATTTATTTATATTTCATGAAATATAAATTATATAAATTTTATGATGGATTTGGTGTGGTTGACCATGCATTGTAATTTTTTTATTTTATTTTATATTTTTAATAAATATTTATACAATGATAAATGATTGATGAATTTTTAAGTATCTGAGACGTTGAGTTGATAATGATGTCTAACGTTGACATGATCTTATTTGAAAACTAAAGTTTGGAATTTTTGTTGTGTAATTATTATGCAGAAGGACACATGGAACTGCGAAGAGGATAAAATACTAATCGAAGCTCATGCTGAGGTAGGAAACAAATGGGCAGAGATTGCTAAAAGGTTGCCTGGAAGAACTGAGAACTCGATCAAAAACCACTGGAATGCAACCAAGAGAAGGCAATATTCCAAAAGAAAGTGCCGATCCAAGTACCCCAGAGGCACTCTTCTACAAGAGTATATCAAAAGCTTGAACTTAGACAAGAATCCCCCAATAGATTATAGGAGAAAATCTTCTGCTACAAGTACCAAAACCAGCACAAGCAAAGCCACTGCACCAGTTTTGCCCCAGACACCTTTTCAATGCTTGCCACCAGATTCTGATTTCAATGTGGTCCCAGATTTTCTCTTTGCAGAGAATCTCTTCGAAGAAGGTTCCGGTATTCATTCCCTTCTTGATGCTGTCCCTTGTGTTCCCTTTAGGGATAACAAAAATTGTGAAGGAAAATTGCAATGTGATCCTATGATGGAGGGAATGCAGTGTTTTGAAGCTGTTAATGGAGATGAGAATAATGTTGAGACAGATATGGCCCCAGAGATGTTGGAGGTTGAAGTTAAGAAGGAGCTGGATTTGGTTGAGATGATCTCTCAGATTAATGGTGAAACTTTTCATGTTTAAGATCCTTCCATGCATGTAGGCATCATTCCATAAGATAAGATGTTTATCATTTGTTACATTCCTAATAAGGCTAATATAATGTATTGAAAAAGAAATGTGTTACTAGGACCAATAAGGAAATTTGTAAGAAGGGAAAAAAAGAACAGATATTTGTTATATTTAATAGTGCAATCTCAATTCAATAAATTGTGTTCCATGAACACCTTTAAACAATGATTTAGAAAATGTATTAAAGTAACTCATGAATTTCTTAAATTTTGTTAAGTGGATATAATATATAACCATAGGTGGTATATAGTTTTCTCAAAAGTCATAACCTTCTATAATTTTTTTATTTTATTTTTGTCATTATGATTCAAGGATCATGGTATCAACAACAAAACCTATAAAAGAGTACATATATAGCCTAACAACAAAGAGAGACAGGGACTTAGACTTAAACACAGACCTTATCATCAACAAAGAGACATACATTTTTTAATGGTCTAATTTAGTTGCTACCGATAAGTCTATACCACAAATTTTAATAGAATCCCTCTAGATGTTTATCAATTTTTAAAGGAAAAGACCCTTAATTACTCAGTAACTCAATCGTTAGAACAAAAGGACTGTGTATAATACCTTTTTTATTCAAACTTCTCGTTCTTATAAAATATAAAAAGGGATTACTTAAGTGAAGACGGTATGAGATGATAAATAAACTCATACTCGTAAATATGTCTTCCTTTTAACGAAAAATTTCTGCATTGAATGTATGGAAGTATAGGCATGAGTTATACTTAATTTTTTCAATTAAGTATTGGGATGAGGATGAATATATACATATTTGTTCCATTTGAGTCTTTATCTTTGTCCTCAATTAAATAAGTACTTATTCGGTAATCTAATATTAATATATATATATATATATATATATATATATATATATATATATATATATATATATTAGTCATTAGTTTTATAATCTTTCTTTTTCTTACTGTACACTTTTTTTTCTGATTTTTTGACTTACCGTGAAATTGTGGGAAATAATCAAAGTATGAGTCAAGGTCCCATATTCGGTAGAAAAGACACAGTTAAATATTATATAGGATAAAATGTCCATAATTTCATTCTCTTAAGATTTTGGGTTAAAAGTGGTGTGAAATATCTTATATGTGTAAGACTAATATCATTTATATAGAACCATAATCTCTCAATGACTACAACCAACCCATATGAAAAATATAAACCCATCGGAAATCAATTGAAATCTTCATGATTTTTCACATGAGAATCTTTTAACTTTCAATTTAAGCTTTGAATAAAATAAATCCTTCATTTATGAGGTAATATAAACTATTTATTCTCTTCTTCATATTTTTTTTTTCATTTGAATATTTTTTTTGTTTTCCTAAAATAATTAGTTTGATATCTAAAAAGTATTTTTCATCCTATCATAACTTTAATTATACATTTGTTTTCTTTTATATGATTTTATTTAATGGTATATCAAAATGTCTCTAAGACACATTTAATTATTTTTACTTCTCTTTAATCTTTATTTAACGGTGTAGAATACTATTTTCATATTTCTTAAATAATTATTTCTATTTTCTAAGTCCCGTAATTCTATCACTACAATTATATACAAAACTTTTATTTACTTTAATATAATCATTTAATGTCATTGTCATTGTTTATCACCATCCAACATATATTGAAAATCAAGATGAAAGATTTTTGCTAAATTTCAATTATTATTAGTTTAATCTTTATGTTTTTTGTCATCGGCGTATTATAATTTTTATTAATGTGTAAAAAAAAATCATTAGAATTTAAAGAATGAGGGTAAAGAGACATTTAAAATGTTTTTAAATTTATATTTTTTGCTTTCTTAGTTTTCTATGAGAGTAAATGAAAAACCAAAAATAAAATGGCATATATGAGAGAAAAGGTATATGCTAAAAACATTTAAAATAGAGAAAGTACCGTATTTTCATCATAATGAGACTATTACAAATATATAATAAAACGAAACTGAAAGCAGTTAACGGATCCATTAATATGCCTTAATTGAGTGATTTAATGTGTCCGGATGTTTCTTTTTAAGACTAATTAAGACTTAACACACAACAAACCAAAACTGAAATAAATCTTAATTATACTATTCCACAGTTTCACAACACAGTTACGCGAGACATTAATAAGGATATTAAATATGCTGTAAATGCTAACTATAAAATATTATCTATAACTCTATATAATAAAGATATAAACATGATTTCCTTTTTTATATCCACAATGATTATTTCTATTTTAACTTTTACAATAGATTATTTATTATTTTTTAAACAAATAACAGTTATCTTTATATATTTTCTATAAAATTGTTTTAACAGATTTTCTTTTTCTTTCCATTCATCTAACACTTATTTTTTCTTTTTTACTCCATTCATTTTATTTTGCTTTTAATAAATATAAATTTGTTTAATAAATATTTCTTTTTTCTATATTAACTTAATCACATTATAATATTTATTACCAACTAATATAATATTATACATATTTAAAATATATATATATATATATATATATATATATATATATTTATGTTAGGTAATAATAATAATAATATAAAATGTGCAATTAGGTACTTTTATTTCCTAAAACCTAATTATCATTAATAATAATAAATAAATAACGACGTAAACTTATATAAAATGCATTTTTTTATTGTTTTTGGCATTTGATAAACCTTTTTTTTTTCTCATATCCCTTCGTTAACTTTTGATTAACGTCCCATTTAAATAAAACATAATTAAATGAAACATCACATATAATAATAAAAGGACATTGTTATAGAGTGGGAATATCACTCCTTACAATTATCCAAAATATTTGGAACAGAAAACTAAGGTACACCACGATGTCATTAACAAAACAGAATAAGAGTTTAACAGTATTCAAAATAAATGCTCAAAAAACAAGGTAATACATAGCCCACAACCCTAAAAGAAAAACTCGAAGAAGCGGGATCCGACCCAAAATAAGCTATGCAACAAAATTTCCATCACTTTGATGACCACGAGGAGATCCAACCTCTGCTCACATCAATAAATTGATGAGCATCGCAAAAGAAAAACACATAAAACACACAAGCAAACAGAAAGGGTAAGCTAAATTAAAAAGGTTTTTATCAGGCAATTAAACATACAATTTAAAGTCAAGAGTACATAGATCAACCAAGCATGTAAGACTGACAAGCAAGACACTAAGACTCAATTATCCAGATACATATAATCAGTCGGATTCACTAAATGCTTGCACTTGTGGTGGCCTCTATTGCTCTGCAGAGCCAATGGGTTTCACCCTACCATGCACAAGGTTAGCCTTCAAACATCTAAGGCCATTATCCTGCCAAAAAATAGGGCATCCTGCTACTCTCACCACTTGAGTCAGTATGCTCTACGTGAGACTAATTGACTCTTTAGAGTGTTAGGATGCAATCCTTACTTGAATCCTTACTAAATTATATAATGAGGCACCACCACGAGACCTCCGTGAAATTACGTCCTGACCATGAGGCACCACCATGAGCTCCCACTAACAGGGGTCATGGAATTACGTCCTGACCATGAGGCACCACCACGAAACCTTCGTGGAATTACGTCCTGACCATGAGGCACCATCATAAGATGTCACCTAGAGATTCATGGAATTACGTCCTAAACCATACCAAAATCATGTTTCACCAATCAAACATAAAGTTATCATGCATACCAAGTCTCATGTAATTATTCAACCAACCAACCAACCCATTCATACTTTCCACTTCATATTCAACATGGCAACATCTTATCCTCATTTAAATCTCATGCAATATACATGGCATCACACATCAGGCTTTTGTGAGAAAACAGTCTATCAAGCGAGCAAGCAACCATATTAGAGAACCAAACAGAACTAGAGCACAAACCTGCCCTAGTCTTACTCAGGCTAAAAGACCTCGCTCAGGCGAGAGAGGTTCTCTCACTCAGGCGAGCCCTTCTTACCTAGGCGAGAGCTCGAATAGAGGAATAGTGGCTTATGCGATTTCTCGCTTAGGCGAGACCTCCTCACTTGAGGGAGATTACCCCTCGCTCAAAACGAAGGCTCATCGCTTAAGCGATAGCTCGAGCAGAAAACATGGGCGAGTTGCTGCTGATCTCACCTAAGCGAGGCACACTCGCTTGGGCGAGAAAACCAGTACCTACCACTGTTCTCGCGTGCAACAGTCAAGCATTTGCAAACCACAACACATTTATCCATAATCCAAGCAACCGCAACAACACCCAAGCATATCAAATACGAAAAAAACACACTAAAACAAGTAGATATGAAGAAAATACGAAAACCCTAGCTTCCCTTACCTTATCAAGAGCTATTGTGTTTAAGCAAGCAGAATGGTACCACAACTCCAAGAACGAACTTCGCAACTGAATAGTACGACACATGAGCAATAATGAGTCTATAAGGATGACTCAAGACATAACAGTGCAAATGGCAAAGGAAAAGAGAAGAGGAGAGTGAAGTCTAACTTACATGAGGGAAACACACTCCAAACTTGGAGAAAAGGGGCTCTCACTCAAACCCTAGCAAATCACTATGTATCAGTTGTGAGAGGAGAAGAGGAATAGCTTTTCTGAAATGAGTAAAATGAGAGAGTTAGGATTGGTTTAGGAGTTTTGGATACCGTATGGGCCAACCTCAGACCTAACTGATTAGGACAAACCCTTAAACATTAGGGTAAAATTAAGTGGGTCTTACAATGATGACGATCATTGTGTGTGTTCTACAATTGTGTCACCATATTATGCGACTTGGTCAAAAGGAACTGTCGATGCAATAGGAAATTGAAGTGTTTATGGTTGATAGACTTTTTGTGTATATTCATATTTGTTGATATATTGTGAATAATAACGTAGGAATCAATCAATTTATATTTAATTTTGTCATTCCTTGCTATATTTTTACGTGAATTTATTGCCAATTTATCGACGCCCTTTGTTAAATCAAGATGTTAAAACAGATGTTAATTAACGAATTTAATAAAGTGTAGAGTCTATATGTATTGTGTTATCCATCATTGTTATAATTTTTACGCATTTGCAAGAAGATTATATTATGTTCCCCAGTAACCTCAATTCATTATAAGTGTTTTTAATTATAAATTAATTAAAACATCATATTACATTAGGAGGATCATGTGCTTTATCTATATGTATTGTGTTACCCATCATTGTTATAATTTTTACGCATTTGCAAGAAGATTATATTATGTTCCCCAGTAACCTCAATTCATTATAAGTGTTTTTAATTATAAATTAATTAAAACATCATATTAATATTATAATTTTATATATTAATTAATACAAAGATCATATTAATTTTATATGATTATAAATCATTTTTATTTATATTTTATGAACATCCCGTATTTTTATATAGACAAGTGAATTTGTTTATTTACGTCTATATACACACATGGATATGTTTATTTTCTAAAAGGTTATGTTTATATACACAAACTAATATGTTTATTTTTCTAAAAGGTTATATTCATAAACCACACTCTACTTTTTCATTTCATTTTTTTTAATTTAGTATTTTTTATACTCAACATCACTTTATTTTATTATTATTACCAAGTGTTGATTTTAGAGGTTAGCATTATCCTAAAACGTCGTATTAGTCTCAAACTGTATTACCACACACTACACCTTCATTTTTCTTTTATTTTTTTCAATAACATCATTTATTAGTTTACCATTTTTTACACACAACATCACTTTATTTTATCATTATTACCGAGCGTTGATTTTAGAGATTAGCAATTTGCTAAAACACTATATTATATTCTCAAACTGTATTACCAATTCTATGAGGGTGTTTTTGGTAGATTTATATAGAGTTCATGTGTTGTATCTATACGTATTGTGTTAGTCATTATTGTTCTTATTTTTGTCGATTTCTTTTATCTTCCACTTATGTCTCTCCTTTCTTAATAATTTATTTTTTATGAATACATAAAATAAACACCCAAAAATAGAATACATATTGAATGTGTTATTTACTTTTATTATGCTATTTATTTTTCGTCACTAATAGCGTGTACCATCTTTCTCAAACAAAAAGAAAAAACAAGAAAAACATTAACCTCATATCATCGTATTTGTAAAGACAAATAACATATTCATCGAACAACTTATTTTCCTCAAATTGAACCCAATGTCTTCACCCAAATATAACAAAAAATCTCTAACAAGTTTTCTTGCATCCAAGTAATGTTTGACTGATACTTACACTGTGAAATTATTTTATAATTAAAGAAACATCCCTTTACTCTCTAGTAACTTGTTTACTAGCATGTCATTGTCTGCATTTTCTTTTATTCATTGTTACATTAAATCAAATTTGTAGTGTTTTCTACTCAAACATTTAGGTACTTCTTCTTCTTGTCTCATGATCTTCCTTTTGTTTTATTTGTTGTAGATTTTCTATAATACTTTTGACTGCCCTTTTTTTCTTTTAAATTCATTATGTTCTTTTGAGTAATGAGTTTTTCAAATAATATTAATTTTTGCTTTAATATTTATTGCTTTGATTTTAATAGATAATATTTATTGTTTTGTTTTAATATTTGTAACGTCCCATTTAATAAATAAATTTAATTAAATGAAACATCACATAATATAATATAAAGAGCAAAGTCTCGGAGTATTAACGTCACTCCCTACAAATAACCAAGATAATAAAGTGAAGTACTGAGGCACACCACGATGCCAATACAAAACAAAGTAAGAAGTTTGACAGTGGCAAAACAAGTGCCCAAGGGCAAAGAAATACATGGGCTATAGCCCTAAGGTAAATTCAGAAAAGTGGGGTCCGACCCAAGGTGACCTATGCAGCAAAATCTCCATTATCCTATTGACCACGAAGAGTTCTCACATCTACTCAGATCAATAAATTTACGATCATCGCAAAAGGAGAAAATCACACATAGAACATACAACAAGCAGAAAGGGTAAGCTAGCGTAGGATTTTTTTTTTCATACGATTGCATACATTTTCATAATAAAAGATATATGCCGCAACCAATCATGTGATGACTCGCACACAATACACTAAGACTCAGATACAACTTATCCTGATACATATAATTAGTCGGATTCACCGGATGCTTACGCTTGTGGTGGCCTCTACTGCTCTGCAAAGCCAATTGCCAATGAGTTTCACCCTACCACTCACAAGGTTAGCCTTAAAAGATCTAAGGCCTTCTGCTACTCTCACCACTTAAGTCAGTACGCTCTACGTGAGACTAACTGACTCTTTAGAGTGTCAGATGTAATCCTTACCTTGAATCCTTACTAAATTATATAATGAGGCACCACTACGAACTTTGTGGAATTACGTTCTAAGTATGAGACACCACCATGAGCTCCCACTAACAGGGGTCATGGAATTACGTCTTGACTAATGAGGCACCACCATGCAACCATCGTGGAATTACTCCCTAACCAATGAGGCACCACCATGAGATCTCACATAGAGATTCATGAAATTACGTCCTGATCAATGAAGACACTACTAATTAAATCAATTAGGATCTCCCCCAAGGAATCTCCTATATTCTAACACAAGCATTTGAAGACACATTAAAATCATACAACATATTTCTCTCTTGGAAAATAACTAATTCTTATAATTTTTATCCAATCCAACTTAACAACACATCTTGCAAACGGTTTTGGGATTTTAGAAATAAAACTGCAGCTTGTGTAAAGCTCCAAAATTTTTGTATTTATATTCAAATTAAATATGATTGAATCAAGAACGAAATGAAACAATAACCAACTTAATTGAATAACTATAAAGAAAGTTATGCACCAAACAAGCAACAAAGGTCAATGCATTCAACAACCAAACTACAGTGATCTTGCAATAAAAATTGTTCTCACTACAGAGCTTCGATTCAAGATCCGACCAATCAAAGTCAAGAAATTTGTGTTAAGGATCAGTTGTTAAAATATCAGCTGGATCCAACGATTAATGAAGTAGGAATCTTCATTTTACGAAAAGTGTGCAGTGTTGTCAGCAACCAAACTACAGTGACCTTGCGATAAAAACTGCTCTCACTACAGAGCTCTAATTCAGGATCCGACCGGTCAAAGTCAGGAATTGGGTGTTAAGGATCAATTGTCAAACTTTCAGCTCGATCCAACGATTGACAAAGTAGGAACCTTCATTTTATGAAAAGTGTGCAGTGTAGAGAAAAAAAGTAGCGTCCCATCAATCAAACATACTCATTCCAGAACAAAAATAAGTGCACTGTATTTCAAAGAAAAAGGAGTTCTAGCTTCCCTTACTTGGAGAAAGCTAGAAGACTATCCTGACACCCAAGCAAGTGAGTACTACCAACCACATAGCAAATTCACGAGCTGTAAAGTAGTGGAATAGATTCAAAATGGGTTACCATGGTGAATCCTAGTTAGAATCATGATGATAGAGCTGAGAATGAAAAAGGTACGGTGGAGAATCAACTTACGTGGACTGAAGAATGAAGTTGAGCTAATGCGAAGAAGGGCAAGACCCAAACCCTATAGAGAGAAAAGGGAAGAGTGAGAGCACTGATATTGGCAAGTGAGTGCAGAATGAGAGACCTTCGCTGCTTTAGGGGCCTTGGCACCCTATGAGCCAGCCTTTAGGCCCAACTGATTAGGGGCAACCCTTAAAAATAAGAGCAAAAAATAATTGAGCCTTACATTCTCCCCAATAACAAAAATTTTCGACCTCAAAAATGAAGAATTATCAGGAAAACATATGTGGATGAAACTTCCTCATATTCTCCTCTAACTCCCAAGTAGAGTTACCTATCCTCCAATCCTAGATGACTTTGACTAGGCTGACTAGTTTTCCCCGACGTTCCTCAACTCGGATATCTTCCAAACAATGGGTGGTACTTCCACAGTAGGATGCTCCCTGATCTATACATCCTCGGCTTCTAACACATGAGACAGATTAAACACGTACTTCCTCAACTGCGACATGTGAAACATCAGATGGAGATTTGCCAACTGAGGATGCAAAGCAATCTCATAAGCCACCGACCCAATCCTCCTCGAGATTTGGTTAGGGCTAAGGAACTTAGGAGAAAACTTTCTCGAGCGGAGAGTCCTTCCCACACCAATGGTTCGGGTCACCCTCAAGAACACGTGATCTCCAGCCACGAATTCTAAAGGTCTCCTCCTACGGTCAGCATATGCCTTCTGTCTATTTTGAGAAGCCTGCGTCCTATCCCTCACCATTCTCAATTTCTCAGTGGTATGCTCTAACAACTCAGGTCCAACTAACATTGCTTCCCCATCTTGATACCAACACAGAGGGGTCCTACATTTCATACCATATAGAGCCTCATATGGTGCCATGCCAATGCTCGCATGGAAACTGTTGTTGTAAGTGAACTCTATCAGAGGTAAAACTTCATCCCAAGTACCCAAATGATCCAACACGCATGTTCTCAAAAGATCCTCTAGTGACTGAATCGTTCTCTCAGATTGACCATCGATCTGGGGATGATAGACTGAACTCATAGTTAGTTTGCTTCCCAAAGCACTATGCAAGGTCTGCCAAAATTGGGAAGTGAAATGTGGATCTTTGTCTGAAACAATTCTCGAAGGCACCCCATGTAACCTCATTATCTCTTTAATGTATAAGTGAGCCAACTTGGCCATGGACATCCTCAGATTCATTGCCAAAAAATAAGCATTCTTAGTCAATCGGTCCATAGCAACCCAGATCGTATCATGACATCTAAAAGTTCGTGGCAAATGGGTCACAAAGTCCATAACTATGCTATCCCATTTCCACACCGGTATGTCCAAAGGCTGTAGAATTCCATCAGGTCTCTGATGCTCCACCTTTGCTTTCTAAAATGTCAAACAAGCAGACACAAACTGTGCCACATCCTTCTTTATACTTTGCCACAAGAAGGTCTCCTTGAGATCTTGGTACATCTTAGTCATGTCAGGATGCAAGCTAAGACGACTCTTATGTCCTTCCTCAAGGATCAACCCCCTCACATCGGTGTCGTCAAGCACACACACCATACCCTGGAATCTTAGTATACCATCACTACCCAGGGAAAAATCCTTTGCGTCATCCGATCCAAGTTGTCCTCTCACTCCTGTCAAACTAGCATCCGCTAGCTGCCTTTCTCGGACTAGGTTCAAGAAGTCACTAGATATAGTTAGAGCACTACATCTAATGAACTCTGGTTTCAACTCAACCTGCATCTTCATGTCTCTGAATTTCTCTGGCAACTGCACCTTCTTGATCATAATATGGGCAGTATGCACTGTCTTCCTACTCAAGGCATCTGCTACCACGTTTGCCTTCCCCGAATGATACAAAAGTTCAAAATCATAATCTTTCAAGAATTCCATCCACCTCCTTTGTCTCATGTTCAACTCCTCCTGATTAAACAAATACTTGATGCTCTTGTTCTCACTTAACACGCGAAACTGAGCACCATAGAGATAATGCATCCAGATCTTCAAGGTAAACACTATAGCTGCCAACTCCAGGTCATGAGTGGGGTAGTTTCTCTCATGCACCTTAAGTTGTCTTGAAGCATATGTCACCAGTAAGACCCGAGAAAATTTAAATAATTAAATAAATAATTATTTAATAAATGCAGGTAGTAGAAGACTTTATGGCATTTAATGTTAATTGTTGTGATGTGGAAAAGTACTAGCTCAAGTGGTTGAGAGTACTTAGTTGTGTGGAGAGGACTTGGGTTTAAGTCCTATGTATGCCAATTGTATGATATTTTGTTTTGTGCATTGTTTTAAGGTTATGATGGAATGTGAGTAGTGATAATGTAATCCTAAAATTATAGGAATTATCACTAAACATGTATTGGTTGAATTGGTTGTGCACTTGCCTTGTGATTGAGTGGTTATGTGTTCAAACCTTGCTGAGAACGAAATTGACTTCTTTGTTTTTACTAATATAGTTGTGCCCTGAATGTGAAAGGGTGGAAAAACCCTAGAGGCAATGGGCAGCCAAGGGAGCTGCGAGAAACAGCCCATAATGGCCTTTGAAAGGCAATTAGAGACATTTAAAAATCAAATTTCGTTTTTTTACCATTTACCATAATTAATGATCATATAAAAGTTTCAAACCTACTGAGCTATTTTTTACACAAGCAAATAAGTGTTTAACATTTTCAGTTTGTTCTTTACGCAATACACATTATATATTATAATAGTATCGAAACTACTTAATGCATAAAAACAAAGTCACAACTGCAATTGTGGAAAAACTCACATAGATACAAGATACAATGTGTATCTTGACACAACTCACTAGTGGGAAAAGGAGAATCTATGACGACTTATTATGACAGGTATAAGCTACCTATCATAATAAGCGAGAAGGGAAAATTTATTATGACAAGTGCAGAGGACCTATCATAGTAGATGGGCGCGGTGGCAAAATTAAAATTATATTAAAAATATATTATGATAGATTTTGATAAACCTGTCATAATATCTTTAAATCCCTAATTTTTTGATCCAAATTAAACACTAATTTTTCATGCACACATAATGTTATTACATATATATTTATATACATTATTTATTAAAAAAGCGCAAAGAAGGAAAAATAATGTACTTTCTAAACCAATGCTACACACAAACATTTATATACAATTTTATTTTTCTTAAAATAATCCGATTCCAAAAAAAAAAAACACTCGTAATTTTAATATCTATCTATAATCATTATTATTAAAATCTGTGAATACATTTTATAATAAAAAAATACAACCCACACTTTTTCCAAAATCTATTTTAATATATATGTAACTAAACTAAAAACAATAAGCAAATAACTTCAATAAGATAAAATAATATTATCTAATATTATTATATATTAAAAAAATTTAACCTAAAAAGCATTTCACATTTCATAATGGATTTATCCATTAAAACTGGATAAACATATCATAATCATCAATAAAATACACTTTATCATTCCATAATCCAAGGTAAAAATGAAATTACTAAAATAAATCCATATATGTTGCTCTAGCCAAAGTTCAAACAAACCACCACCAAGTTTAAAACAACACTCCAAACCAAACAAACTATCACATTTAACTTGACATACGACTTCACAATAATCATTAATTACTGACGAATTATTTCATGCTCAAATTTGTATTGTCAACGAATTATTCCATCGGTAAAATCCGTTGAGAATTCAAAAAATTTTTACCATCGGTTAAATCTGCCGATAAAATAAGTGGAAAATTTCATGCTCAAATTTGTATTGTCGACGGATTAAAAGAAGAAGAAGACGACGACGGCGGTGACACAGACGACGGTAGTGGCGACGGTGGCGATGGCGACGACGTAGAAGAAAAAAACGAAAAAAAAAATGAAAGAGGGTGGAGGAAGAAGATGAACAGTGCATGTTATTTACCAGAAGGAGAAGAAGAAGAAGAATAAAGAGAGGGAAGAAAAAGAAGAAGACAATGGTGGTGACGACGACGTAGAAGAAGAAACGAAAAAAAAATGAAAGAGGGTGGAGGAAGAAGATGAACAGTGCATGTTATTTACCGACAAATTTTTTGGTAATTAACGACAGATTTTTCGGTTAGTAATTATCGACGGATTCTTTTCGTTGGTGAGTTTACCGACGGATGTTTTGGTCGGTAATTACCTACGGAACATGATTTCCGTCAGTAAATTTTACCGACAAGAGTTTATTTACAGATTTTTGATCGTCGATAATCCATCGGTAATGTTGATTTAGCGACGGATTTTGACCATTACCGACAGATTTTAACTGTCGGTAATATCAGTTTTTCTTATAGTGAATGTTTATGAAAGCTACAATTTTATATAATTTGTTATGTGCTACATTATGGATTTGTTATGCGAATATTATTTTATGTATTGATGCAAAATGTTCTTTTTATTATTTCTTTTATAAAGTTTAAATGAAATGTGCAATTGTAGTATATGTTAAGATATGTCAAATATTCTATTAGCAAATATTATGTAATCAAATATTGTGTTAGCTATAATTTAGGCATGATTACCTTTTTGAGAAAATATGTGAAGCTGTCATTCCTTTAATAGATGAGGAATTATAACACCCTTATATGTATATATATGGTACCTTATTCTTTGAAATAATATATCATAATTATTCTTTCAATCCTTTTTATATGGTATCGAGAGCCAAACACCAACATCCTCTATAATATAGGAAGCAATGCATCTTTATTTTAATTTTTTGATGGCTCCTTCCGATAAATATCAAACAAAGAAACATGATTTTGGGACTTTCGCTGCTATCCATATGCACGAAGCACTCACCCCTGAATGACTTGATGACACCAACTATGTTGAGTGGTCGTTGAACACATAGAATAAGACTAGAGGCAGAAAACGTTGGGGTTACATCTCTTGAACAAAGGCTGCAGTAGAAAACAGGAAATTTTATGAATATGAAGCATGGGAAGATGAAAATTTCTAGTCAAGTCTTGGATTTTGGACTCCATGACGAAACAAAACAAATCCCTCTTTATTCGCTTAGCTACGACAAAGGACATTTGGAACACTGTGTAGCAAACATACTTAGTCAACCAGGATGCGCCTCAATCATATCAATTATATCGCGAGGTAATATCTACTCAGCAAAATGAAGGATTTGTTATTACATATTTTGGTAAATTGCAAAGATTGTGGCTCGAGTATGATACTATCACGAATTGTACCATGGAATGTCCTAAAGATGTTGAAAAGTATAACAACATGATTAATCATCAACGAGTTTATGTCTTTTTGGCTGGCTTGGATACACATTTGGATGCAGTTCGTGGTTGTATCCTTGCTACTACTCTCCCTTCCAAATGTTCAATAAATTTATGCAACTGTTTGTGTAAGACCCGAGAAAAATTAGACTAAAGGGAAACACATAGAAAAAATTAATGGCTTGATTCATATTGTTGATTTATTTAATTTATTTAGGTTATTAAATTATGAAATATGAAATATGAAATAATTATTATATGAGTGATTTAAGTTATTTTTGTATTTATAATAATTATTTAAGTGATGTAGGTTATTGTTTTATTTATTTTTAAAATTTAATATTATATTAAAGTTGCGGATATGTATATATGGTTTATTGGTGCGTAGTATATAACGAGGAAGTTTATAGCTTGGTGGTTGGTTATATTTGTTGGGTGTTTTAGGGACTGTGTTCCAACCTTGGCTTGCTAATTGAAATGTGAGTGCATTTGCGTTTTGATTTTATCAAATTAATTTTCTCTCTCCAATTTTCGGTGGCGCCCTCGTGAAACTTTTTTATAATTTTATCTCTACTTTTACGTGCTGCAGCATGGCTTAAATTCTCTTCTTTTTCTTGTTTTTTTCTCTTTCTTTCTTCTTTCTTTCTATTAGAAAAGATATTGTAATTTAGTACATAGAGAATGCCTAAAGAAGCTATAAAAGTGATGTCTAAAACAGAGGTGATGCCTCATTTTTATAGAGTTTCAAGTTAGCGCTCAACTTCATTCAGATGGTGCTCAACAACAAGGATTTCCTCTAAAGTGGGTTCTCTTTCTAGCTTAGCCCCCTATTTTGGTGGTTAGAACTTGAGGTTACCTCCTTTGGAGGAGAGTTTCTTTGATGGCTTAGCTCTACAATTTGGTGTTGGGGGTTTTCTTATATGGCTCAACACCAAAATGTTGCTACTTAGTTACAAGGCCAAAACTTGAATTCTTTCTTTGCTACCTAAAGTGCTCAATGCCAATTTTTATGGATCAGCTATACCATCATCGATTCTCCAAAATTGATTGAAATACATAAATTTCATTAATTTAACAATTATTTATACCTCATTTTGTAATATTAAGCTAATAAGGATTAAATTGATGGATAATATAAACAATTCATGTATTGTAAGTGTCAAAATCATGTGAAAATTTAAGTAAGTTATATAAACTTATCAACTCCCCATAATATAAATCTTTGTTTGCCCTCGATAAAAGCAAGACAAATTAGTACAAAATTACAAAAATACATTAGCTACATAGGTTGGTTACAACAATGGTTTAACTAAGAACAATGAAAGTGTAGTGTAACAATTGAATCCTAATCACATATGAGCCACACATAGATAAAATTTAGTTTGTCATTAGATGTTTATCAACATCCAATTTAATCTGGGTAAATAATTTTTTTTTCAAAAAATAAAAAATATAAAAAAATATGAACATGTTTTTAATTAATGGTAAAAAATTATTTTTAATTATTCGAAGCAATATTCTTATAATAATTAGAATCAATATCCTTGATATTATGTTTGATTTGATCCCCGTAATGTGCTACTATCATGACAAATTTCTTCCTTATATTGTTTATTATAATTAAGGCTATGATTATATTGGTATTACTATGTGTGCATATAAATACACAGTCTATCATATGAAAGGGGGTCGAAAAAAGAAAAAAAAGATTTTCTGCACTTCTCTCTTTCTTTATTATCACAACTTACATAGACACACATCTTTTTTACCTCTTTTGGGAACAAAAGAGTGGGATTGATAGAGAAGAAGAGCAATTGAAAAGTTTAGAAGATCTGTCACTGCCATTTTATTTTTCTTTTGATTTATGTATTCCCAATTTTCACTATATATATTTCTTTTCATCGTATGTGTTTTTTTATTACATTTAACTTTGGCTGTCTTTTATATACATTAGTTCTACTATTCACAAATATCTTATTCCAAAAATCATAAGAAAATATTTTTCCTAATTTCTTTATGTACACACATTTCCAAATAATTAAAAATACCCAAAAAAAACATAAAAAGGTTTTCAAAATTACAAAAGAATCAAATCAATTTTTATAAGGTTCATTTAGAACTATGCGATCCTATTCCATTGTGAATAGAGATAAGTAGGAACAAGACCAATCATGGTCGGGTTCACCAAATAAAAATTAATTCATTTCTCAAATAGTTTTTTAAAGAACTATGTAACCTTGATTTTCTATTGTGAATGGAGATACATAGGAGCGAGGTACATCTTTGTTGGGCCCAAAATATTTTATTTTATTTTTGAACAATGTTTTCTTATGTTTGGGGAAATTAAATATTTTGAAAACCACATATAGTTTTGCACATTTAATTAAAGGTATCATCTTAGGACGAGTATTGTAGGATGCTAACGTCTTCCCTATGCGTAACCGACACCCGAACCCAAAATCAGATTTTCATAGACCTTGTCTTATCTTATCTTTTTAGTTTTTCCACAGTTTTCCAAAATAAACTATGGTGGCGGCTACAAGCTTTGTTTATTTTCAATTTTTTTTCATCGTCTCATTGTGATTTTGGTTGCGACAGATGGTGATCCTATTGGGGACGCTAGACAACCATCCCATTTATTTGGATGTGGAAAATTAATGTGATTTTTCTCTATGGTTTTTTTTCCTTTTCTTATATATTTTTGTCTCTTTTGATATTTGGAATAATTGTATGTGTATATTCTTCTTTATTTTTATATTTGAAGAATTGCTAGATATTGAACCTGAGGGTAGACGACATTGTTATATATCTGCTTGGGTCTTTTCTAGTTGTTTTATAAGTGGGTGTTTGGTATTACATAGCATTCTCCCTTCAGAAACACTTTGTTCATTATATGAGTGGGACCTATACTTGGGTCTGTGTTGCTTAGAATTAAAGGGGATTGTGTAGCAGTGCCACAATGGATGTACTTCCCAAGTGGTCATTGTGAAAACCCCAGCTAGAGTTTGTTGGCTTCATTGGTAATCTCACTTCTTTTTGTTTACCAACTGTTGTGGGAAATGCCATGAAGTGGACCATAGCCATAGTGACTTTGATCTTTAGGTATTAGGGAACTATCCTTGTTAGTGCATATACTTTGCCTTAGAAGTTTAAGTTGTCAAACCTTTGTTAGTGCATATCCTCACCTTTTCTAGTATATAGTAATAAATTCATCACACATTTTGTCATCACATCATAAAAAAAAGGAAACAATGCCTCATAAGGCATAAGCATACATTCCATTTGCATATCATGTGAATAAGTGCCCTTCGATGCACTATATCAGTCTTGTACTAGGCAATGGTTGAATTCAGGTTCTCCTTAGGGATATAGGCCCTCTGCTAGGTAATGATCGAATTTGGGGTTCTCCTTAGGGATATTAACCATCTGCTAAGCAATGGTCGAATTCAGGCTCTCCTCAAGGATATTAACACTTTGTTAGGCAATGGTCGAATCCAGGTTCTCCTTTCGGATAACAACTTTGTCCTTGTAAATGACCGAATCCATGTTTTCTCTTTTGGATTGAGACCTTCTACATGATAATGGGCACTGAGTTCTTTTCTTTCAGATAAAGACTCTCAACTTAGGAATGGTCAAGCTTGTCTTTAAATCTGTTTAATTCTTTTCTCTTGCTTTTTTCTATATTTCCTTTTGAAACTCGGGTGACATTAATGTTTTTATCATACTTATCCTTTACTACGATAATATGAAAATGTTAAACTTTCATATTATCTAGTAACATCTAAGTACATAGGGGCATATATCAACACCCAATTTCGTTCAGGTCAATAAATTTGTTTTCAAAAAATAAAAAATATAAAAAACAAATATAAACATGTTTTAAGTAATGGTAAAAAATTGTTTTTAATTATTAGAAGCAATATTCTTCACAATAGTTAGAATCAATATCCTTGATATTATGTTTGATTTGATTCCCGTAATGTTCTACTATCATGATAAATTCCTTTATATTGTTCAATATAATTAAGGTCAAGATTACATTGGTATTGCAATGTGTGTATATAAATACATAGTCTGTCATAAGATAGGATATTGAAATAACAAAAAAATATTCATTACACTTGTTTGTTTATTTCTTATCACAACTCACACAAATACACCTCTTTTTTACCTCATTTAAGAGAAAAACAAAAGTCATGGAGAATATGGAAAAAAAAAAAGAGAGAGGAGAAAAGACAGTTGTAATGTAGCGAACAAAAGAGTAGGATTGATAAAGAAGAATTTAAAAGGTATGGCACTGCCATTTTTTTCCTTTTGATTTATGCATTCCCTATTTTCATGATATTTTGTGTTAATATTCTATGCATTGTTTTTACACCTAACTTTGGCCTTCTCTTTATGGACATTAGTTTTACTATTCATAAACATCTTATTCCAAAAATCATAAAAAAATATTTTTCCTCATTTTTTTAGTGTTTTTTTGGTCACTCGTGTTGTGTGACATCTATTTTCAAATGTCTATTTTCTAAAAAATATAAAAATAATATAAAGAACTAAAAATAAAAAATAATTTTCTTTGTTTACTTTTTGTGTTTGTCTAGTCGCTCCCATCATGTGACATTCATTTCCAAATAATTAAGAATATCTAAAAAACGTAAAATGGTTTTCAAAATTATAAAAAAAATCAAATCAAATCAAATTTTTTAAAGGTTCATTTAGAACTACATGATCCTTAATTCTCTATTGAGAATAGAGAAACATAGGAATGAGGTTAATCCTTATCGAGTTTGTAAGACACTTTTTCTGATTTAAAAATTGTTGGGCCTAGTTTTATAGGATGGCCTAGAGTCAGCCCATTTATTTTTCTAGGACTCCTTTCAACTGCCCACATACTCCCATTCTGCACCCTCAAACCAAAACATCTCACTTATTTCTCCCCTATCTGAAACAAGAGTTGTGCAGGGGCAGCTGCAAAACTCTCCTCCTAGTTAGTGAAAATGTTTTCACCATGTAAGTTGAGCTCAAACTCCTGTTTTCATCCCTCTCCATTTTAGTTGCTTTAGTTCTGTCTAGGGTTTCCTCTTTATAGCCTGTTTCTCGTTCTTGTGTGCATGCTTTTCAACTCTCTAATCTGTCTTTGGAGCTGTGGTGATGTTACTGTTAGAGCTCTCTTCTAACAAGTTGTTTTCCTAGTGTCGAGGTAAGGGAAGCTAGGGTTTTCACGTTTTTTTTAGTATTTGCCTGTTTTTAGTTTTGTTTCATGTTTATATTGCTTGTTTGTTGTAGTGGTTGCCTGGAAAATGTTGAAATGTTGTTTGGTTTCGAATGCCTATGTGTTGCATGCGTGAGTAGGGTGTTGACATGTGAAGCCTGGATGGTGTATCTTAAAGATTTGATGAAGCTTTGTTAAAGTAACTTGAGGACATGGCTTTGAAATCATGCTTACATTGATGAAGTTATGGAGATTTGATGTTACTCATGTCGAACAAGCGTTGAACGTGTGCCCTCCATATGGATCAATCATTAAGAAAACAAACTTGAAGATTGTAATTCACTTTGTAGACCATTTAGAATGTATAGAGGTCGTACCCCACCAAATTAAAACAGTTAAATGTAGTATACGAAAGTTGAACCAAGTCGTCTCCTAATGACCAATATTTTCGTCCAAAGCTTCAATTTCCAGATGAACACAACAATATAACACAAGGGGGTTTGGCAGATTCAGTTTCAACACAAAATTAAATTCGCAATGCAGAGAAATTTAACAGTTATATGAAAACACAATGATTCCTTGATTCAATTGAAAGTCCACCAATCACAGATTACCAAATTAATTTTTCTATTCGAATTTGCTCTCATGAACCCTAAGTAATCAACTAAGCGATAATTACCATGGATTCATTGTCATTAAGCACAATAGATTTTAGGCAGTTAACACCCACATATTGAAGCAAGTTGTGATAGAACCCATAAACATTAAGCAATGAATACGAGCCCTTAATGTGCACACATGAATTTGAGATTAAGCATGCATAAAAAACGTGTTTATCATCAAAATGCAACCTGAAATCCATGCAATTTTGAATACAACGCAGAAACGATCAACAATCTCATGGTTTCATTTCAATTTCGTCAAGGAATCAATGCAAAAAGCTTAGCTAAACATGGAAATGGAGCACACAAGCCCTTCAAAACGGAATTCACAAAATCAGGGCATCAAACCCTAACCTATGAATTGTTAAAACGCAAATAAAAAGCAAAAGAGAGATTTCAAAGCTTCAATGGAATGTAAAACACTACTATGATATATAAATCCGAAAACCCCATCAATGGGTGTTGTTCCAAGTCAATAAAATCTACAAAATAAGCTGCCTAATATACCAAATGCATTCAAAATGTAAATCCCACATTGGGTGCTATCAAATGTGCATAGAAATGGCAAAAACTAGTGAAAAAACATAAAAAACAAGTAGAGCACATCCATGGACAGCCACCAAACCTTGAGAGAGCGAAAATGGAGGTTGGAGAAGAGTGAAGAAGAAGGGGTGCAGCTGGTTGCATGCCAAGAGACCTAATTTTCGTGGTCTATTCAACTCTGCCACCACTATTTACAAAATTGCCACTCTACCACTCAGAACTACAAAAATGCCACTATTGAGCCTCAAATGTTAGCCCATTCACTCAGATGACGTGGAAATGATGTTGAAATGATATGGCAACTCTCTTCAACTGAATATTGATGTCCAAGCTCCAAAATTGCTTCACCCAAATACCTAAAAGTAATTAAAAAAATGAAAATTTGGCCAAATAATGTGAAATTAACCCAAATTTGGAACAGTGGCCCAATAAAGCCTAACTGATGAAAACACACTAAAGATGAACAATTAAGCACTGAACAACTGTCAAATGAGTACACAAAGGCTAGTGAAATGGAGGAAAATAATGACTCATTAACAGTCTTTATTGTGTCTTTTAATCCGTTGAAATATTTCTCATTAGATTAAAATGTGTCTTTTAATCTGTTGAATGGATTTTTAATAGATTAAAAGGTTAACCTACAGTAGTCCTAACTATGACTTATTCAATCAGTTGATTTATTTTTTGATTTAACCTAAGTTAAGTGAAATCAACCGATTAATTTGAAAATCAACCTGTTGAATTTGATAACAGTTTGACTATAAGAGTTGTATTTTTCAAAAGAGAGATAAGAAGACCATTTTTGGGCGCAAAACTATTATGGAAACCTAGGAATTCTCTCTCTTTCGTTATCATACAAATTGCAGCTAGTGAAGATTGATCTTGGAACAATTCTTTGAGCAATTTGCTTGGTGTTTAAAGCTTGGAGAAGGTGGTTGTGGTAGGTAGGGCTATGCTACCACTGAGGTTTGATCTTTCTCAAGATTTTTATGCATGCCTGGTGGTTTTCCAAGCCTAAAAGAGGTGTCTTGCTGTGGTGTTATGATTCTTGTGTGATTCAAAAGTCTTTTTGTGTGTGTTTTTGGATATTTTGAAAGTGTAAGGGTGTAAAATTTGTAAGTCTTTTGAAATAGTGCAAAGTCAGGCTCGAGTTGCCTTGACAAACTGGATGTAGCTCGGACTTGAGTGAACCAGTATAAAAATCTTGTGCATCACTCTTTTCTCTAACCCTTCTCTCTTGCATTATCATTTAAAGTTTAAAGAATTTGGATTTAAACCATCTTTTTGACATTCTTGAGTGTTTTGGTGGCATCTACAACATTGAGCATGTTTGTATAACTCATTAGAACTTGTCTTGATTGATCTTTTACATTGTTCTTGCTTTAAATCACAAATCGGCATTTCTATATTTTTTCCAATATTTTAGTTGATTGGTTTTCTGATTCAATCGATTGATCATGTGAGTACAACATCTATTTAGTAAAATCAATCGACTATTTATGTTTTTTATCGGTTGAAAGTGTATTGTCCAGAGGTGTTTTCATCCAAACTTGGTGATTGAATTGATTCAATCTAAAACAATTTTAAACCTTCAAAAGACATCATATTTTTTTAGCTAGCCAATTTGGTCCCCCTTCTTGGCATTTCAACCATGTCAAAACTTACACAGGGGAGGAACCTGTTGTTTTCGCCAAAGCAAGCAACCCTCGCCTAAGAGAGAATAGTAGAAAACTCTCTAGGTTTCTGCTTCAGTTGTCGCTTAGGTGATATGCCTCCAGTTTTAAGCAAAAGTAATCTCAGCCAGGCGAGGAGGTCTGACTTAAGCGAGAACTTGCTGAAACCTTGTAGTGCACATTATTCGAGCTCTCCCCAAAGCGAGAAGGGCTCACTTGAGCAAGAGAATCTGTTTCGCATGAGCAAGAACTTCCAGCTTGAGCGAGATTCAAGCAGGGAGACTTGTAATTGCTAAAAATGTTCCTTGATTGATTTGCCTACCTTTTTATAGCATAAAATATGATACCATGTTTGTTTTATGCCATGCAATGAGACTGAAATTGATGTGTTTGGTGTGAAATGAAACATGACTTGGTTGGTTGGTTGTGCATTGGCATGAGATTATAATGTTGAGATGACTTGTGGAATGTTATTGGTAAAAGAGTTTCATGGGAAACTCTTGATGATAGGGTGTTTAGTGTACGCCTTTATATAGAAGATGTCTAGATAAAGGAAGGTATCCTAAACTCTTATAATCATTCACACTCATATAGAGTAGAATGAATTATGTGGTAAGAGTGGCAGGAGCTCCTAGTCTTGGATGGTGTTTGAGCCTGAGACAGAATGAGATTAACCTTGTGTGTGGTTGGGTGATAACCCATTGTATGTAGACTCTGCAAAGTTTAGAAACCAACACAAGTTGATACTTCCTTTAGAATTCTATATGAAGCGCATAATTCAGATAACTGAGTTTGAGGGTCGTGCATTGCTTGCCTTCACATGCCTTATATGATGAAAATTATTTTTATCTCTAGCTTACCCTTTCTCTTTGTGTTTGTGTTTGTGTTTCTGTTTGGTTTTCTTTTTGCGATGATCACCAAATCCTTGGTGTGAGCAGACATGGAGACTCTTGGTGATCGTGATGTTGGCGGGGAAACTGTTGTTTAGTTAGGGTTCTTGGATCCTTTATTGCTCATTGTTGAGCCTTTCTCCTTGTGTACTATTATTTTGTACTTTCTTGCTCTGTGAGCAAATTTCCAGTTTAATCTAATCTGTGTTTAGATTATGTTCATGGCATTGTGTTGTGCCTTTGGGTTTCCATTCCAGTATTGTTTAGGATAATTGTAATGGTTGTTTCTTATATACTTTCTGTCAGTGCTCTATTTTATACTATAAACATACGACGTTCTATTTGTTAGAATTATTCTTTTAAATTGAGACGTTATAGGGTTCACCAAATAAAAATTAAAGCATTTCTCAAATAATTGTTTTCATAAAGAACTACATCATCTTGATTCTCCAATGTAATTGAAGATACATAGGAGTAAACGGGCCCAAAATAAATAAATAAAAAATTGTTTCTCTTTGAACAATGTTTTCTTATTTTTTGGGAAATTAAATATTTTGAAAACCACATACATTTTTGCACATTTAATTAAAGGTACTATCTTATAAGAGTTGGATTCTTCAAAATTTTATTGCATAATATTTTTTAGTTATAGAGTTTTCAGCTTTTTGACTGGCTTTTTAATCGTTGTTATTGAATTGGAAGCATTCAATACCTTTGTGACTTTGTTCTCTAAGGTAATGTCAATTTATTTTAACTTGAATCTACTCGATCTGAAACATTTAGGTCTGATATATTCAAAGAAAATATTTAAAATATTTGAAACTAATGACATTCTTAAAGTTATTGGTGTTACTAGTTCAAATATAATTATATAATAATTTATTATATTTTTTAAAAAAATAGTAACGAAATTTATTTAACATATTTATATTTATTTATCCATTAGTTCAAGAAGTCTATAAATACAATCTACTGCCATAAGGAGTACTTATTCAAATCCTTTTATCATTGATCATACAATTATACGTAATACTTTCTAATTTCTTGCACACTTGAGTGTCAAATAATCTTCTGCAGATAAATTATCATTTTCCTCTTCAGAACTTATAACTATCTCACTACAAGTCAATAATTTAACTCTTGAGAGTCTTATATATTCAGTGCAAGACTGAGGTTGATATTCTCTAGCAAAGTGTTGTAATTGCTGAGTGAATTGTACAAACTCTTATTGTTGAGAGTGAAACCAATTTTTCTTGAAGGAAAAGTTGACATTGGATGTAGGATCAGTTAGTGATCTGAACCAATATAAATCCTTATATTTTTTGCTTCTCTATTTATCATATTTTGTTGCTTTTTCTTAATCTTGTATCAATTGTATTCAAGTGATATTGCTTCTAGTTTTTGATAATTTGAGATAAGTTTTTAAAGTTGAGTTTTCAAGTGAATAAGTTTTAGAACCAACCCCGATCTTGGTTTAAACAAAGCTTATCTCTTTCTATAACGATATTTATTAATAATAGTCAAAAAGTGGGTAAGATAAAGATCTGGGCAGAAATCCTCTTTATTATCTAGTATAATATTGAAGTTGATATCCTGTATAGTTTTTGTAATTGTTGTTTGCTTTGTACAATTTTTTTTTTTTATCGTGAAACCATTTTTTATTGAGGAGAAAGTTGAGATGAATGTAGCATCGATGAGATTTGAACCAATATAAATTTGTGTTTTTGCTTTATCCCTATCATCCTTTTATATCTTTTATAATTCTTGTATTAATTAGTTTCAAGAAAAGTACATTATGCGTTTTTGACATAATTTAGCCTTCTCTTGGTTTAATAAAGCCATCTTTTTTTTTTCTAATAGCAATGACATAATGTTATCGTTTTTGTCCAATGCAATGATGCATCTTCTAAAAGGAGAATATACCATCTAACAAGAGTAGAAAATCTAATGTGGAGCCTAAAATCATCTACTATGTAATAGTAATCGAAAGTGAAGTATATAATATGGTAAATCAATCCAAAATCGTTTGTAAACAAATTCAATTGCAGTCTTAGTAAACCAAGTTTCAAGGGATGTATCCAGAAGTCAAAAGTTTGAAAAAGGAATATAGTAAAAGGAAGTTGTTGTGTACAACACTAAAGGAACGAAAATAAAACAAATAAAGAAACAAATTAATTCTCAATCATTCACAAAAGAATTGTTCAATTCATTCACAATTGAATTGTTCAATTCAGTCACAATTGAATTGTTCATTCATTATCATATAATTATCATTCACTTAACTTCTAAATAAAATCAAATTAATCAAACAAGCATCAATCAATTTCTTAAGTATCTCACACATTTTCAAGTAAATATACCAAGTCCTCATATGAAGAAATATATTGCTCAATCATATATCCTGTAAACGGTCAAGATGTCTAGGAAATCACTCCCTTCCCTAATGTTTTGCCTCCACTAAAGCGTATACTGCTTGGAAGACCTAAGAAGAAAAGAAGATTACAAGCATCTGAGATGAAGAAAGATGACACCCAGGTTACAAGAGGGGGGATAAGGAAAAAATGCTCAACATGTATGCAACTTGGACACAATAGAACCACTTGCCCACAAGCTCCACCATCTCCACTGTCGCAACCTAAATCGCGACGGGACGACGAATTAAAAATAAATTGATTTGGAAAAAGAGATTAGAAGTCGCCACCATAGTTTATTCTGGAAAACTATGGAAAACCATAAAAAACATAAAGTCCGCGAAAACCAAATTTAGGGTCCGGGAGTCGGTTATGCGTAGGGAAGGTATTAGCACCCTACAACGTTCGTCCAAAGGCAGTACCTTTAATTAAATTTGCAAAAGAGATGTGTTTATTTTAAATATTTATTTTTCCCAAAAGTAAGAACATAAATTGAACAAATATACTTTTGAGTGAAAAGGACCCGACAAGGATTAACCTTGGTCATACGTATTGTCATTAAAAATGAGAAATCAGGGCTACGTAATTCTTTATAAAATTGTTTGATTAAATGATTTAACTTTTGAAAGTTGTTTTTTGACATATTTGAAAAGGAATGTCGTGCGACGCGAGCGGCCAATTAGACATCAAACACATTTTTTTATAACTTATTTATTGATAAGAAAGAAAGTGTCATGCGAACGGTCAATTAGACACCAAAAACAATTTTTAATATTTTTGCATTTGAAAAGAAAGTGTCGTACCACTACAAAAAATCATGTATATTGTTACAATTTTAATATGACAGTTATTTAAAACCGTCGTATTTTACAATATAATACGATAATTGTAAGACTGTCACATTTTATATATAAAATACGACGTTTTTAACTGTCATTTTTTAAACTATCATATTTTATTAGTAAAAGATGACGTTTTTATTCGCCATTTTTTAATAAATGTCAATAGTTTTCTTTTTACTTTCCCTCTCACTTGTCATGTTTGGAATTTTTCAACTTTTAACATTGCCTCCACATTTTTCCCCTCCTCTCAAACCCTCCTTCTGACTCACCCAACCCTCCAGGATGCTTCTCTCCAAAACCTTGCATTTCCAAATTCACATTTTGGAGATTTTCACATTCAGTTCACTCTCACTTTCCTAAGACCACTCCTCCACTGCCACCACCGATACTGCCCCTTCCTCCACCTCACCCGCGTCGAAACCCTAGACATTGAATTATCTATATTAGTTTCTAACGAATATTATTTGGTTCTTATGAGCAGATGAATTGACAAACCCTAACCGCGTCGTCATCAGTGAGGAGATGAAGAGATCGGAGAAGGTGGAGGTTGGTGAAGGGAAAGAGGACGAGAAGGGTGGCGTTGGCAGGGGATTAGTGGATGGAGCCGAAGAGGGAGCGATCATCATCATTGTCAAATTGTTCTCCCTGTAGTCCCGAACGCCTCACGACGGTGATAGCATGGATAGCGAGGTTGAGAAGCTAAACGAGATGGCGGAAAGGAAGGAGGGCTTGGATTCACAATTTTTCATGAAGGGGATCGTGGTGGGTTGTTAGTAGACATCGACACTGCTTTTTCTGGTGAGCTTCCCTCTCTATCGCTTATGAATTTATGAATTAGAAAGCACTTGTGAAGCAACGATGATACCAATTTATAATCAAACCTTTTGGATAATCGTTTCAGTTTTGTTTTTCTTGTGCAGATAGGGAAAAGTTCTTCATTTTCATATGCTTTGCTTGTGCTCTCATGACAGTAGAGGTAATAACAGAGGGTTGAATAATGGTGTTAGCTTTGTTCGTTAATTGGCTCTGGCTGTTCTCTCATGACAGAAATGTTGACTCATTAATTGTGTTTACTTACTACTGATTTGGTACATTAGAATGAGAAGAGATTGAGATCGATTTTCGACTTTGGCTCGTTAGAATGAGGAGCATTTGAGACTAGTTTTGGGTTTTGCATTGCTGTGATTTTAACTTGGCAAAGGAATTCTTAGTTTAAGATAAAATGTTCCTTTCTTAAATTTTAAAATGGTTAATATTATTGACCCTCGTTCTGCAGAATGTGTTATATCAATAGTAGAAATGAAGAATGAAAGAGAAATTCTTTGCACCGGTTTCCTTTATAAAAT
>Ga0209589_1001636_pt1 | contig 37454 bp, 16 predicted proteins | sample CowpeawhiteBW_FD_187525 | JGI IMG/M metagenome (GOLD analysis project Ga0209589, IMG submission 187525) | Root nodule microbial communities of legume samples collected from California USA - Cow pea white BW (SPAdes) (version 2) | ecosystem: Host-associated > Plants > Roots > Nodule | place: USA...
AGTGAGAGTAAAAAAAAAATAAAAATAATGAAGATTGAAGATTAGAGAGATTCAGGGGCGGATGTTTATGGGGGAGGGAGAGGCCATGGCCTCCAAAAGTTTTAAATTTTTTTAATTATATATATATATATATATATATATATATATATATTAAAAATTTATTGAATTTTTTAAATTAGATAATATATTTTAGGAATTGATGAAAATTAAATTATGTATTTTTTTTATTTTTTTATAAAGCACAATATTTAGTGTCAATAGATAATAAAGAATAAAAATATTTAGGTTTAATTTCTCTTTTGTTGGTTCCTGGTTTTGTCAAAAAAAAATTGATATTAGAATTATATTAATTACATTAACAAAGCAAATCATTCATACTAAAATTCATACCAAGTGTTTCAATTTTAATAAAAGAATTATCGACTCGTTTCAAGAAAATTAAAAGACCAAATTATTAGTTTTTTAAAAATTCAAGACAATTTGAGACTAAAAAAATTGGAAGACCGACTTAACATTTTTAAACGAAAACATAAATAAAAAAAGTACTTAAATCACATATTTATTAAGATAATTTTTATTTTCCTTCTTATTGTCTTTTTAGTTTTTTTCACAAATTGTAATAATCTCTCATTCTCATATATTTTCTTTTTGTTTTTGTAAGAAAAAAAAAGTTACACACAAACTCATTATTTTTGTTTTCATTTCTCAATTATCCTCTTCTTTTATTGTCTCTTGTCTCACTTGATAATGAAAATATTTTTTTTATCTCATTAGCTTTTTGTCTATTATTTTTTATGAATATAGAAAAAAAAATGTATCAAGTATTTTTTCATAATCGATTTTTTATTGTAACTTAACTATAATATATTTTTCTTTTAATAATTATTTGTCTCAATTTTTTATTAAATTATGATAAATTATTTTTTAATATTGTGTACAAAAAATATATATTGATAAAAAAATAAAAGAATAAATTCATTATTAAAAAATGATAAAAAAAGAAATTATTGATGAAAACAAGATAGATTATACTTCTTAACATATTTTTAAATATTATACTAATGATCAATTTGTTAGTAGAGAAGCCATTTTTTAAAGTATTATACTAAACTAATGACGAAATATAATGATCTCAAAATTATATTACTTTGACTCTTCCGACATTTTTAGTCAAGATTCGTCAGTGATTGAACACATTATCATAACATCTCTCATGAATCAAGTTAGTATCTTATTTCTCCTACGATGTTTCTTTCAAATTATGTTTTTCCCAAATTAATATGAATCATAATTATGATTTCAGATATTAATTTTACAAAATTGGCATGAACCCTAATTATATTTTCTCCCAAATTAGTATAATAATTTAGTAATTTTGTACTTTCAATTGCATATGCAGATATTTGTAAACTTTTATGTATGTATTTAGACTTTTTTATGAATTTAATTACACGTAATGAATTAATTGAATAGTCTTGAATTAGAATAAAAATTAGATTAGAACGTTGTGTGAATCTAATAGTTATGAAGAAAGATTTAAAGAAAAATGTTATAAAAGTAATAAATTTTATAAAATAAAACTCAACTAATAAAGATTTCTACTATAATTTAACTTTTTAATAATCAAATAATCTAAAAATATTTATAAAATCATTTCTACTCTTAAATAATAATTTACATCCTCACAAATATAAAATTTATAAATATTTAAAGTAAATAAACAAAAAATATTTATTTAATATTTTTACATGTTCATCCTTTTGTTTGTTGTAAATATCATTATATATACAGTGGGCCAACTAAATTGTGCGTCAGCGTCCTTCTACCAGCCGCCACCCTTGACTCACCATTTCACTTAGATCTTTATTTTAACAATGCATATAAAAAGGCATTCCTAGATAATTGTAGACTTAATTGAACCTTGAGCTAAGATTTTCATAAATCTGATAATAAAATATGGATCTTGTAAAAAAAGAAAACTACCTTTATCACACGGAATTCAAATAATCACATTACTTTAATTGTATCAAGGAATAACATATCTTAATTAATATTATAATATACTAGCTAATACTAAATTATAATTATTAATTTTGAATATCTTTCGGTCTATACTAATACTAAGGAAGGAATGAGACATAAATTTAATTATATTCTAATTAAGAATTCAAGAAATAGTTTCAACTTAGTGTTGTACTCTTGGATCGAGAATATATTATAAGAGGATAATTTATTTTTACATAAAATTTATATTTTTAATTTTTTTTGAATTGGTAATTTATCAAAATTTCGAATTTATTTAATTCTTTTTTTATTCTATATATTCACAATTCAAATTTGATTGGGATGTCATCGATTTGAGTAACATTGAGATTATTGGGTATGGTTCTAATAAATCTTGATCCATAAATCAATTCATATATAACATTGCTATAATAGTAACCAATATATATTTATAAAAATGTCATCTCTCTCGATTATCATGATTATCGTTACTTTCTCCTCTTTTGTATGCAGTGTCATTATAACTAACTTTAGAACTAACTCACCATAGGCACACAATAGTTTCATCTATATTTATCCCAAATATAAATAACATAATCTTACGTCAGCGCATGACGTGTGTCAAACATGACATGCGTAAGTCACGTGTCCATGAGTTGGTGTTGGTGTCCATGACAAGTGCCTTAAACTATTAACTGAAAGTATAAAGAAATTTAATGTTATTAATACTAGAACCTTTCAAGGTTGAATAGATACACTGAATTGAAAGGGAAAAGGGTGTGACTTTATTTTGAATTTAATTCAATTCTAATTATTTAGATTGATATAAGATTTTTTTAAAATAAAATATAACACTAAAAACAAATTAAATTTACCTACTGTTAATTACTTGCAGATTTAGATATGTAGGTAAAATAGATATTTAAAAATATTATAACTAAGTACTAATATAACAAATATAATTCCAATAATTTTAACGTAATAAAATAATAGAAAAAAGCGTGTGTACGGAGAGTATAAAACTTCTAGAATATTAAAACTGGTGCACATAGAGTGACAGTTGTTAGCAGTGAATGAATGATGAGGAACATTGGTATGGTACTGCCATAATCACACGAATGAATAAAAAATAAAATATTATGGCATCTTCACCGTTCCCACTACATAGTTGACGTCAAATTCAACGAGTAAAGGTGGTCATGCTTTTTTACTTTTTAACTTTTGAAAGTGTTTAATATTTAGAAATCCTTTTAAATATAATATTTGGACAAATAGCGAAACAAAATCAACAATTAATATATATTGTTATATTTATATGCTCCATAAGAATATAATGGATGTAAATATGAGATAAGCACATAATAGCTTTCCCACAAGTGTTCATAACCAACTAAAACCACACACTTAAAACATTCAAAATTTTACAGTTTTGTGGAACATTATTCGTTCATAATCCAGTCTTACTGATTGACTATGATATGACAATTTGTACAGCTAACATGAAACTGATAACTAAGTATGCATCAGAACTACTTAACGGTAGGTGGTGTTATCCTTGAGAAGAGAAATAAGTTACGTAACCGGCTCATTATCTGGCGGATGTCAGCAGTGTTGTACTTTATGACGCATATTAAATACAATACGATAAATATTCGATAAGTTAATTCGTTTATTTTAAAAATAATATAATATGATAAATAATGTAGGTATATTAAAATATATATAATAATTATTAAAAATATAAATAAATATATTATTGTTGTCGTATAAATTTAATATTAAATATATAATATTTTATTATCATAAAAGTATTATTATTTTATAAATTAGATATTTAATTGATAAGTATCGAGAGAGTATCTTAAGTATTAGACACGAATATGTGTTGGACACAAATACGTTATCTAAGTTGAAGTATCTGTATATTATGGGTTGTAGGCCATGAGTTTTGGAAAATTGACGAATCACAAACAAAAAAACATACAATAGGAACTTTTCAGATTTTTTGAATTTCATAACTAGCAAGAAAATACTTCTCTTTATAGAGGAAGTAAACCAAGACAACAGAAAAAAAAAAAGAAAAAAAGACAGAGACGATATGAAATTCAATCAATTATGCTCTTTTACTTCTCTTCTCTTCCTCTCAGTTTTGTTCAATCTGATAACTAAAAAGTTCAATTTAACGAAGGGGAAATATAATTTGGTCAGATTACTATTGCATTTTGTAACACTTTAGTTACTAGATAGGTTAAAATGTTGCCTACTGAGTCTTTAATAAATTTATAGTCAATTGAGTCCTTAAAATATTTTAAAAGTTTTCAATTGGGTCCTTGTAGTTGGTTGTGACTATTAACTTTGTGATGTGACAATTAGTTTGCATTGTCACTCTTCATAAATTTCATCCCATAATATTTGTTATGAGAGGATCTGATCAAGATATATTTCAAAATATTTATTGTATTTAATTTTTTAAAAATTTATTTTAAAGTATAAAATTACAAAGTTTAAAATATAAAATATAAAAAAATACAAAATTACAAAAAATATAAAACATGTAAATGTAAATTTATGAAAATTAAAATAAAAAAAATGTAAAATGTAAAATTACACAAATCAACATATTACAAAATTCTAAATTATAATTTATAATTTCATAATAACGAAATTATAATATATATATATATATATATATATATATATAATTATAAAAATATATAATTATAAAACTAGATACAAAATTAAAAAATTAAAAAATTGTGAAATTGTGAAAATATGAAATTACAAAATTATTGAAATTATCAAATTATCAAATTGTAATTTTTTTTTTGGAATTTTACAATTATATATTGCACACTTTTTATTTTATAATTCTATAGTTTTATAATCTAATAATTTTTATATTTTGTAATTTCTGTATTTTTTTAATTTTAACATTTAATATTTCACAAATTTATTCTTTAATTTTATAGTTTTATAACTTTGAAATTATAAAATTGTAAAATTTTGAAATTATAAAAATATGAAAATACAAAATTACGAAATTATCAAATTGTAAATTTTTTATTTTTATTTTTTTGTAATTTTACAATTTTATATCTCACAATTTTATTTTGTACTTTTATAGATTTATAATTTTATAATTTTATAGTTTATAGTTTTATAATCTAATATTTTATAATTTTATATATTTTTTTTTAATTTTAATGTCCTATATTTCACAATTTTTTATTTTCTATTTTTATAGTTTTATATTTTGAAATTACAGAATTGTAAAATAACAAATTTACAACTTCATCATTTTATAATTTCATAGTTTTGTATGTTAATAATTTCATAACTTTTGTACCTAGTTTTATAATTATATAATTTTATAATTTTGTAATTATGAAATTATATATTTTTGTAATTTTAGAATTTTTTTATTTTTGTAATGTATATTTTTTAATTTTAATTTGTTATTTTTTTTTACATACTTTTACTGTTACATGTTTTATAGTTTTTAAATTTTTTTTAATCTTTTCTAATTTTCTAATTTTAATTAAAGTTAAAATAATTTAATTACAACAAACATTTGTACTAGTGAAAACAAGACATAAAAATGCGATGACATTTTTTTAATATTTGAGGAAGTTTATGTTTCGGTTTTATAGACAATCAAAGCATATGCACTTTTATGTCTCGGTTCTATAGAAAATTGAGGCATATATGTCCCCAAATTTTTTTGCTTTCCTGCTATTTTCAATTTTTAAAATTAAACACATAGTTTTATGTGTCGGGTGGACACTTCACTGAGGCAAGTAGTATTTTAGGCCTCGGTCCAATTTTAACCGAGACATATGTGGTTACATTTATGCAGCAGGTGCTACTTAACCGATGCATATACTTGTTTATGCCTCGGTTTAAAATCAACCAAGGCAATAAGCCTTGTTAGTGTTAAAAATAGAATCGCGCACTGTTGGAGCGTCTTTGCGTGGTGCAGCAACATTGTCTCCTTTGTTGCGTTTCGTCTCCAATAGTTGCAGAATGCGCATGTTCTCTTCTTCCACGCAGGTTCCTTTCTTTCATTGTTGCAGAGCATGCATATGCATCCCTTATTCATTGTTGTAAAACGCGTGGAGCTCTGGCGCTGCCTCTATTGTCGTCATTCATGCGTGAGATAGGGTTTGAATTTAATGGTGAAGTTACGGTGGCCAACGGTGGTTTGCTATTGAATCGTTCTTGTACATGCGTGGTGGTTGGTTGCAGATTTGCGACGAGAAGGTATGGTGCGTGAACTTAGACTTGCTTCGTTTTGCAAATGTTGCTCGTGTGGAAGAAACGTGACGGTGGTGGTTTGTCTCAGGTGGATACCTGCAATGGTGATTGGTGTGAGTTTCTCCATGTGTGTGGGCATGGTGGTTGATGAATCATTTTTTGGTGACGCGACTGCTGGCGTCAATGGTGGCTCATTTACATATTCTGCTCACAGTGCCTGGATTTTGGTGGCCATTCAGTTTTTTTTTTTTTAATTTTTAAGGCATATTATGCCTCGGTTGACTTCGAAACTGAGGCAGTAAGGGTTAAATATGTCTCGGTTCATAACTGATGCGTAAATGAATTATTTTTTACCTCGACTGGATATGTCTCGGTTCTTAAACCGAGGTCAGATGACCAAAATAACTGCGGCAAAAACACTTGCCTACACTAGTGTTGGAAAGATCTGTCACCACACTCTCTTGTACTAAAACATTATGTAATAATATTTATGGAGAGTGATAGTGTAAGATAACTGTCACATGAAAAAGTTTAACATTCATAGTCATACGTAACCGTAGGTACTTAATTGAAAGTTTTAAAATTTTAAGGATTCAATAGACCACAAACATTTAGTAGAGACTCCGCTGAAAGTAGACTCAAATCATAATTAAGTTTATTTTTTACTATTAAAATACTGTCAAATAGATTTAATTTATAGACATTACTATTAATTTATTTTCTCTCTCAATTTTTTTACCAATTAATTCTTTTTTTCTCCCTAATTAAAATCTTCTCTCAAAATTTTATGCGAACTAAAATGTTAGACCTAAACTCAAAATCCTTTCCTCGAAACTCTACACAAACTAAAATTCCTCTCAAATCTTTTATCACTACCCATCTAGGAATCTAACTCTGTTCATCAATCATCATTGTCGATCTTCCTTAGTGTTTTGTTTGAGATGGTCATAATTTGATTTTTCGTCGTAATTCAACTTGTTATCGTGACTAATCTTGTTTGTAGATGCTATCTTCATTTTTTCTTGTCTTATATTGTTTTAGAAGATTTGACTTACTAACTTATCGGTCAATTGGATTCGACCACCGTGAGGACGATGATAGAAGTCGATAATGTATTTTTTTTGTTGATATCGTTGTTTTTGAAGATAATATGGTTGGCTTCATACTTAAACAAATGTTTTTTATTTGCCATATTCAATGTGTCAATTGACAAAATCAGGATCAATAAAAAATATAAACTTAACTAATTTAACAGTAATTTAATCAAACATGAATAGCGTTCACTCGTTCTGCGCCTCTCTTTTTCTGTATATGTGGACACTATTAGATTAAATCAAAACATTAAGCAGATAAGATCACCAATAAATGACGTCCTTTAATATTATTATCTTAATAGTATTCTGAGTCAACTCTTGCTCCTTCCATTCCATAGACCTAACTTCGGTCTTCCCAAAACATGGTTTTCTAGATTTTTTATACATGTATGTTTCATAATGGTTTTTCAAAAGTGATTTTAAGGGATGATATTTGTATTTACATTTTTATTATATTTGATCACAAGCAAGGTTCTACGGTGACACTGTGCAACAGCAAGGGAAGGATTATGATATCCATCTACAATTAGTACAATCACTTCTAGATTAAAAAGAAAAAGTAAATAAACAAAAATTACAGTTCACATGTGCCTCTGATGATGAAGGTTTTTTCATATATAATAAATTAATTTAAATATATAATCCATGAAGTTTTGGTCAAAAGATTCAGAAGAGCATTACTTTTGGTGGTGCCATTCAACCCTATTGAATTGGTCACGTGGTAGTCAAACGCCAGGATTAAAAAAATCATAATGCTTGTTGGAGTTTCATATTCAATTAAAATAGACACTTTAAGTAATACATTAGTAAGACAAATTGATAAATTTATTGTTTTGATGTTTTAACATTAAGGTTTTAAGTTAATATGGGGTTAGATTTTTTTAGGCTGTTGGTATCTGACACATCGATGAAAATGTCGATCTGGTTTTAAGGTTTTAGGTTAACGATGGTAATGGATATTTTTAGGCTGTTGTTGTCTGACACATTGATGAAAAAGTCAATCTTGTTTTTACCATTGGAGAATGATTGCATCATATGCACTGTGTAATGAACTGTGAGAAACAAATTAATAAATAAATATTTTTAATGGGAAAAGAATACATGAGGGCATTAGAGTTTGGATAAGAATTTTCTTTGTGGGGCCATGTTCTTTCTATATCTTTTGATCATTATGGTGAAATCACAAAGGTAATTGAAGTGAAATCCAAACTTAAAATCCAGGACAACCAATGACAAAACTCAATAAAGTAATTATAATATAGCAATTATTTTATGCACTACTACATTAAATTTTAAGACTTTTCACAACGAAACAAAACTGAAGAAAATGAATGACATTATTCCTAATGTCTAAACTCAGTAAAGATAAGATGGTCAACATTTTCTTTTTGGATCAAATCAAATGTGTGAACGAGAATATACTCAAACTTTGTCTGCCATTAAGAATTTAAGACCCTGATCTAAATGTATCTTATGTGAACCTCAGCATAATAATTAATTAATCAAATTTTACGGAAGGTTTGTTGTACTGCTGACATAATTAACTAAAGGTTTTGCTCTAGGTGATGAAGAATCACAAAACGGATTCAAAAAAGTAAAAGATGGCTGCAACACAAATTTATCTTTATCATGGTTGCGATTTATTCTACATTATGACATCAGCATTGTAGTAATGCACTTTATGAACTAAGGGTGTGTTTTTTTTTGTGTAGATGGATATGTGGGAGAGTGTGAAGATGAATTTGTGTAGATTTAAGTGGATAGATATTTGTGTTTTTTTGAGTGAATTTAGAGTAGGCCTAAGCATATTATGCGGGCTCGTCCGAATCTGCCCGACCCGAAAAAAAAAATTGTTAATGAATTGGTTTTAAATGGGTCGGGTTGCAATGGATAACTGTATTTGGATAAAAAATGGGTTGTCACGGTCGGATATGATTTTTAATTTTTAGTTTCATGGATACTCGATCCGACCCGAATGCTACATATAAAAGTTCTATTTTTATTTTAACCTAATTTTACATTGTCGCGGTGCTTCCCTCTCCTCCTTCGTTTTTCTTCCATGCCCTTCGTCACTCTGAAGTGCCCAGCCCTCACTCCTTCCCTCTCCTTTCTTTCTTCCATGCCCCTCGTCACTGGATGTTCTTGATTTCAAAGCTTTTTGATTATTGGTGGTGTCGTTTTGATGTTGTGGGAGACAATAGTGGCGCTATTGCTGTCGATGCCGCCGTGGTGGGGGGCGTTAGGGTTTTCCCACTTGGTGGCCATTGTTGCTTTGGTTCCTTTTTTGTCCGTTTATTTCTTTAATGTATGGCTACCTGTGGTTGCTTTGTTCCTCTTTTGTTTAGGAAAAACGAAAATTTTAGATTAAGGCTTTGAGGATATGAGAAGGAGTGCAGCAGAGATGTAGTCAACCATGGTCTTCACTTGCACGAGCTATTTTTCTTTCTTTAAAAAAAATCTTTTATTTGGGTAACCCGATATATCCATATGAATATAACCGTACCCAAATAACCCGAATCCGACTAATCCGAGACATTAATCGATCGGATATGATTTTAAATTTTCAAATTCGGATTGAGATGATTGGATCCGAATCTGACCCAAACCGACCCTTGCTCACCCCTAATTTATAGGGTAAAGTGAGTGGATTTGGAGATAATTTTTATGAAAGTTAGTGAAAGATTTGATTGATGTGATAGATAAAATTATATGTTAAAATAGATAAATTTATTAAGTTACCATAATACCCTTGTGTAAAAAAAGAGAATGATTTTGTAATTTGATGTTATAAAAATAATTATAATTAATTAATACAAATTAAAAAAATATTAAAATTATATAAAATTTTAAAATAAAAAAAATTAAATTTTTATGAATGTAAAAAAAATTACACAATTAAATTTTAAAAAAAATTATATAATTAAATTTTAAACTAAAGTTAAATAATGTTAAAACAAAGTTAAAAAAATTTTAAAAAAAAGTTAAAAGAAGTCAAGAAAAAGGTAAAAAAAAGAGAAAACCAACGACACCGGTGTCGCCCCCTTTGAATACAAGGCACCGGTTACGTAACCGGTGTCATCCCTCTCTCTTCTCAGCACAACACCGGTGTCCACACCGATGTTATCCTAACCTCACGCAACAACACAACACCTCACCACCACTGGAAGACACCGGTGCCTCACTCACCACCCTCACCTGCCAGTGCCATCCACTCACCACCCCAACACCTGCCACGCCCCTTGCAACACCACTCACAACACCGGTGCCATCCCAACCTCACGCAACAATGACACTGGTGCCTCGCTCACCACCCCTCACCTGCCAGTGCCATCTATCACCACCCCAACACACCGGTGCGCCACTCCACCTCCAACACCACTCACGCCACCACCACTCACGCCACCACCCCGCAACACCAATCACAGCCCGACCGCAACACCTCTCACGCAATATTGTACTGCGTGTGAAATGAAAAGCGAGGGCAATATGGTAATGTGCTGAAAATACTCGCTAATCTTCTCCTTGGATGGTGGATGAAAAAAATTGTGGATCCCTCAAATCCGTCGTCGCTTATCCGTCCAAATCAATGCAATGGAACACAACTATATTCATCAATCCGCGCTCGGTTATTCCTGTGAACAGTTTAATCCACCCAAGAGAACAGGCCCTTAGTGAGACCAAAGACGAGCCCTTTACTAAGAAATAATGTTTTCCACTCATTCGAATGGTTGTCGACAAAATGTAGTGGCGTCAGTCATTGTCAGAAGCTTTGTCGGCAGCAATACGTCCGACCCTGACATCTCGACGTTGCCTCTGTCTCTATCTCGTCTTTGTCTCGACGCTAATGGGAGAAAAGAGAGTCTCCCACCTCACAACTGTATTCTAGCTCGAGTGGGTCAAGGTCCTCCAATTTATGAATTGGGTTTTTTTAGTCAAGTAAATTATGGGTTTAGGGTTTTATATTTTGGGTTTTTTGAATAATTCTATTGATGGGGTTTGAAGCTATCAATTGATTGAGATTAATGGGGTTTTTGTTTTAACTTAGAATTGTTGTTTCTTTGGTTGTAGGATTGCTTGAAGTAACAAGCAACTGGAATTCTAATGCTTTAAGGACATTATTTCTTAGTATTGTAACATTGCCATTTGAAAATGATTTTTTTTTTAGATTTGTGTGGGTGAATCTTTAGTCTTTGTTCTTGTTTTTTTTTTTTGTCTGTTTTCTTTTGCTGCATGATTTAGGTTGAAAGTAGGTTGAGTTAGAGCCAAAGTTATGCGGCTAAGGACATTAAGTTTGGTGTGGAGGCTCAAACTCTTATGCTTAAGGGTGTTGAATAGCTTTCAGATATTTTTAAAGGAACCATGGGTCCTAAGGTAACCAAGTGGATTGTTTTTTTGCTTCTTGAGTTTGTTGTTTTCTTACATTCATTGTTGATGTAAGATAGGGAGAGTTATTGTTTGTGAAAGAGGTAGAGTAAGGGCTAAGTGTAGAAGGATGTCACTTTTATATGATTATGGTTGCAATCTCATTTATTTATGAAGTCAAGTTTTTACTTTCAAGGGACAAAACCACTATTTGACAAAAGAATGAACGATATTAATGTTAGTCTATTTTGAGGTATAATTGTTGTTCAATAGTTGATTAATGTTAAGTTTATTCTCTTTAAGGGGCGTAATGTGGTAATTGAGCAAAGTTTTGGTGACCTTAAAGTAACTAAAGATGGAGTAATTGTTGCAAAGAGCTTTGAATTCAAGGACAAAGTTAAATGTTGGTGTCAGTCTTGTAAAGCAGTTTTCTAATGCTACTAATGATGTGGCCGGTGATGGTAAGCTGATATATCTAGTTGAATTGTAAGTTGGTTGAATTGAAAGATTCATATAATATTTACTAACGAAGAGCGAGAAATTGGTAAGCTGATTGCCAAAGTTATGAAGAAAGTTGGCAAAGAAGGAGTTATCACCATTTCAGTAAGTTTTGATATGATCATGCTATTTATTAGTGTTTTACATGCATATTTTACTTGTAGAAAGGTTTTTATTTTTATTTTTGTTGTTTTACTTTTGTTTGTGGAAATAAGTAAGGGTTGTTTAGTTGTTTGAATTTTAACTCCTTTCATATTTGTATATAAGCCTTGATCATGGAACTATTTGAGATGGCAAAATTGTATATAATGTGTTGGAAGTTATTCAAGGAATGAAGATTTACATGGGCTACATATCTCTTTATTTCATAACAAATAATAAGAACCAAAATATCTGAAAAATAAAATTGATCACGGGTCGGATTTTGATGGATACAAATAAAAATGGACAAAAAGAACTTGTCCAACGGGTATATATGGTTGGGTTCGGGTATGATTTTTTTTTAAAGATACCCGACCCAACGATTAAATATCTTGTACTAGTATGTTAAAACTAAAAGGTCCAACCCAACCTTAATATACTATACTATTGACTCCTTTCTTGCCACTGCCTTTCACGTTATGTTACCACACACCATTGGTGCACTTTCACTAAACCCTCATGTTACCACACACCACTGCCCCTCACCCTTCTTCACCATTTTTTTCCCATTTCACATTCAAAAAAACTAACTTTTTTATTCCTCATTTCACATAGTTAAGAAAGAAACCCTTCTTTGGTCGCTTGCTCCGATGGGTTTTTTGCTTTTGGCTTACTCTACAAAATTGCAACATTTGAAAAAATCATGAGTTTTGGGTTAGTAAATTATGCATTGCTTTCATTCATTTTCTCACCTTCTTATTCTGCAATTCTATAATATTATGCACTCTGCATTTTGCACTCTACATTTTGCACTCTGCATTTTGCATTTTGCAATTCCTCAAATGTGTCCATCATTGCACCTTTTTCACGGTATCAATCTCACCCTTTTAACTATATTATTACTTTAATCCTAAAATTCTATTTTAAAGCTACAACATTTTATAAAATTTAGAAAAATGATAGCTATCAAATGTGAAGAGTTTAGGGTTGTAAGAAAGTTTAGATCATATTTAATAAATTATAGCTTGAATGATAATATCGTTGTGAAAAGTGTAGGGTTGTAAAAGAAAGTTTAGATCTTTATTTAAATATAATATTATTAAGAATTAATGTGATGGTATTATGTATTTTAAGAAATTTTAATGTTATGGGTTACTATTTTTTAATGATTTTTCCTTTCCTTTATATTCTGAATAGAAATAGCATGTTGTCCATGATTTTTTTTCTCATCCTTTCGCACTACTTCATCATGTTCCTTTTGGATTCAATTATAGGGATGCAAGGAATGAAAGAAGCATACCATGGCAAATAATGCTTGTGTGTTTTCTTTGTATTCTTCTAAGCCATCTTTAGTCTGGTTATAGTTTCACAATAATTTGTTGATTCACTTATACTTTGGTGTGTAGATACTTGTTTCCAGCCCATGTTAGTTCTTACTATTTATGCATTTCATACTCAACACCATATAAATATGTTAATATCAAATTCCAATTAAGTCGCACCAGGTAATGATTGAAGTAAAAGACAATTATCATACATTATGGTTTAGTTGTTTTAACATTTTTTTGTGAAAGTTATTGCATGTTACTTTTGTATTCTCTATTTTGCTAATTGATACGTGTCCCCTAAAATAAATTACACATATATGATTGATAGTTATTGACTATGATTTCTTCGTTACAATTGTAATGGAGAGACATAATCAAGAATTGTCTTCAAGTTCATAACAATCTGATCCCCTAAACCCTACAACTGAACCTATAAGAGTTGTAGAAGGGAACATGATGTTCTTCATTACCAAAATACAAAAAAGAGAAAACCAAATGCTAGTGGTTAGAAAACATCCTCTATTGTTTGGGACCACTTCACAAGATCTCTTGAATCCATAAAATCAACTGCAACATTTAGTCATTATGGTAAGTGATTTAGATGTGATCCAAAGACACATGGAACATCCAACCACCTTAAAAGGTTGTGTCCTAAATATCCATTTGATGGCATTAATGACCCTAACCAAACAACTCCCACCTTTAAAAGTGGTGATAATAGAGGTCTCCTTGCAACCCCTCAAAAGTATAATGTTGAAGCTTGTCGAAAGGTAACTACTATGTTTGTTATTGTGGATGGACAACCATTTAATGTGGTAAAGGGTGAGGGTTTTAAGATCTTGTGCAGACAATTACAACCTTTGTTTATTGTCCCATCAAGATTCACCATAGCTAGAGATTGTTTCTAGCTGTATATGGATGGAAAAGTTAAGTTAAAAGAGTTCTTTAAGTCAAATTGTGTTAGAGTAACACTCACTACTGATTGTTAGACATCAGTTCAAAACTTAAGCTACCTAACACTCACTGCATATTTCATAAACAATGATTGGAGGTATAAAAAAAGGATAATCAGTTTTTCAGTCATACCTAATCACAAAGTGGAAACAATAGGAAGGAAAGTTGAAGAAGTTTTAAGGAAATGGGGAATTAGGAATGTGTCAACACTCATTGTTGATAATGCATCATCTAATGATGTGGTTGTTACATATTTAAAAAAAAAAGATTAAGAATATGGGTGGATTAGTAATGGATGAACAATTTCTCCATATGAGGTGTTATGCTCATATATTAAATTTAGTTGTGAGCAACGGTTTAAAAAAGTTGCACAATTCAATCACAAGTATTAGGAATTTTGTAAGATTTGTAAGGTCTTTACCACAAAGATTGGCTAAGTTTAGTTATTGCATAGAGTTTTCAAAAATTGAATGCAAAAAATTGTTGTGTCTTGATGTTTCCACAAGGTGGAATTCCACATATATTATGTCATATAATCTTCCTCTGCCTATAGGAGTTATATCTTGCTTTTGGTTTGAAGAAGTTACTTTTTTTTGGACTAAAATTGCATTGGCAGTGAAGAAAACTCTAAAGGTGAGATATTATATATAAAAGAAAAAGATTTAGTTTGTTGACATGTTCTGATAATGTTCCTCTGCCTATAGGAGCTATATCTTGCTTTTGATTTGAAGAAGTTACTTTTTTTTTTTGGATTAAAATTGCATTGGTAGTGAAAAAAACTCTAAAGATGAGATATTATATATAAAAGAGAAAGATTTAGTTTGGTGACTTGCTTTGATCATCTTCTTTTGCTTGTGGAACCTATATCTTGCTTTTGGCATGAAGAAATTACTTTTTTTGGATTAAAATTCCACTAGTAGTGAAGAAAACTCTAGGTGTATGTGCTTCCATCATACCATTTCCTGATCATAATTAGGTAAATATTTTTTTGGGTTAAATATGTTTTTAGTCTCTCAAGTTTCAATGAAATTTGGAATTAGTCCCTCTTCATAACTTTCGAACAATTTAGTTCTTCATCTTTAAAAATACGTGAATTTAGTCATTTTAACCAAATTTTGTTAAGTTTATCTGACGTTTCAAGTGTATTTTATGATAATATTTGAATTGTTTACACCGTTTGACACATTTTCGTTTTAATGTTAACCCAAATATTATCATAAAATGCATTTAAAATGTCAAATAAACTTAACAAAATTTGTAAGAAGGACTAAATCCACGCATTTCTAAAGATGAAAGACTAAATTTGTATAAAGTTTTGAAGATGGACTAATTTCAAAATTCACTTAAACCTGAGGGACCAAAAACATATTTAACCCTTTTTTTGTGTATTCATTCTGATTAATACACATTATCTATCTCACTTATCTTTGATTGGTGCAATCAATCCCCACATAATACATATCAATCTGCAATGGGAAAGCACACAATGGGAATATATGTTACCAACTACCAATTTTGGATGGTACTGTTTGTTCTTTCTTGTGATTAATGAGTGCCTATTTTTCTGTATGTGTATTTTATTTTACTTAACACTAGATTTTACTCCATGTTTTTGCTCCATATCTTAGGACACCTTGGCCTATGTTTTATATTATCTGCAAAAGCCACTGGTCACTACAAGAGCCATGAAGCATCTTCATTTCTGTCAACTCCTAACTAGAATTGTTACACCATGCTTCCTTTCTTTATATCATTTTGTTGATAATTTAAACATTCTAATACACTTACCCCTTGTGTCTTACAATGCCATCATGGCAATTTCCTATTATTTTGGTTACAATCAAGAAGATTTTGTGATCATGAACCAATCATTAATAGATTGTGGGTTCTTTCGGTCTTTATTTTTTCGTTCATATAGGTAGGAATGCCCTTAATTAGATATTTACTCCTTTCAATTGCTATGTTTGTGATTTTTATGCATGCTGCTTTTTTAAACTTTTATAGAGATGAAGAGAAGAAGATGGGAACCCTAGTCAAAGAAGATTTTGGCCATCTAGATTGAGCTAACACCATAGTGAGAATTTTGGCTTTGGTTGCAAATTACTAGTCTTGCTTTGTATTTTTATTTGGGAAAAGATATTGGTCTCTTGTTGGTGGTATATTAGGGAGTTTCATTTTTCAGGGAATGAGACATGGTTCTTATGATAAGCTTGATGATGATGGTCTTGCACCACTAGTAAGCATATATGTATTTATGCACTTTGTTGTCTGTTCTTGACAAAATTTATAAAGGCCAATTTATTATTATGAATAACTATCAAAGCAAGCTCTGATACTAATTGTTGGTATCGCACAGCGGAATATTTAATCTTTGGTCAAAAACCAAGAGGGGGGGTGAATTGGATTTTTATAAGTCTTAACAGGTTTTAAAAATTTTCTCAAAATTTAAATGATTAACTTAAAATCACAATTACTTTAAATGCAAGTGCAGATAAATAAAGAGGTTAAGGGAGGAAGATGCACACTGATATTTATACTAGTTCAAATCAAAAGACCCTACGTCCAGTTGTTAATCTCATAAACAAAGAGATTAACTCAATCACTATAATAATCAGATTACAATAGATTATAAAAGAGTAAGGATTAGAAAACACCTCTCTTGAACAACCACAAGAGATGAACAAAAAGCTCCCCCTAAATCAGACAGAGGATGACCAGCTTTCCTAGCAACAGTGCAACACTCAATCTTCTAAGAACTCACTTAGAAAAAGTTATCACTCACTCACACTAGGCTTTTCAAAGCTATTTTTTTAAGAATCTCACAGAGCAACACTTTGCAGTCACAACACAAGAACTCTGAATCTTAAAAAGGTAGTTTGAAGTTTGGAAACGGAGTTCTATTCAAAGAGGTTTTCGGAGGCTGAGTTAGAAATGAAGAGTTTAGCTGAAACTGCCAAGGATAATCGATTACCCAAAATGGTAATCGATTATCTCATGTACAAATTTGAACAAATATTTTTATAACTGTCAATGGTAATCGATTACCAGAAATGGTAATCGATTATTTCAAGTTGTTTTTCAAGAGTCAAGTTATAACTGCCAGTGATAATCGATTACCATTCGTGGTAATCGATTATCTTAAGTAGCTTTTGAAAAATAGAATATTTTGAGTTGGTAATCGATTATCATACTGATTTTTGCATAAAATGAGTTTCTCTCAGAGGAGTTGCGAGTTGGCTGTTGTTCTAACAATTTTGCACCTAACTAGAAAAAGCACCTAACTAGAAAAAGTTTAAGTCTATTACAATAAGAATCTTTAAACATAAACTATATTGTCTTCAATATCTTCAAGTGTTTTCTTCAGCATCTTTATCATCATCAAAAACTTTTAATCAATCTTTGTCAACTAATGTGTTATTGTTGTGTTTGAGCCTATGTTATGAATACTTCGCAAATGTGAGGTTTTAAATTTTAATTATTAAATAAGGAGTTGCTTAATGAAAATAAAATATCTACATAGGAAGGAAGAACATATTAATGTATTCCATAAGAACATATTAATGTATTCAAGAATCCTTAATTCTTACCATTACTTTAATTATTGGATTACATATTTTTCTTTTTTGGTTTTGTAGGTTTTGCTGACAATAAATGCTAATGGATTGAGGTTTGTGAAACTATGAGTTAGATCTATTCGTATACCACATATTGGTGACAAATTTAGTAGTAGACATAGTCAACAGGGAACTATTGGTATGACTTATACACAAGAAGACATGCCCTGGACTAGATAAGGCATGACCCCTGGTATTATTATCAATCTAGATGCCATTCCTTCTAGAATGACAATTGGCCAACATATCGAGCGTATGATGGGGAAAGTGGCATATATGTTCTTTCTTCTGCTACTGTAACTGCAAAATTATTATTCCAACAATGGTTGATATACTTATGAGAACTATTAAATTTTATAAATCCAGTAATTTTTTTATTACTTGTTTAAATTAAAATTAAATCTGAACTACCCGACTATATTTAACCGTGACTGATATTATCCATATTCGAACAACTCGACAAATAAAATGATCGGATTGGATTTTTAAATATTAAATTTGGGTTATGCTGGATTGAGCATATTGGACCCGAATCCGATCGCGATCCAACTCGATCGTCGCTCACCGCTACTTCACAAGATTAGACTATTTATAATAGTCTTTGAAATCCCTTGCTCATGAATATTTATTTGTTTTATATATACTTACCATGCATGTCTTGTGCCTATAGGAACTTGGGGATCCCCTCATTCTAATCCATGAGAAGAAAATATCAAGCATAAATGTTATAGTTAAAGTTGAAGTTAGTTTTGAAGGTGAGAAGTGTCGTTAACTTTCTTATGCATCTGACTTTTAAAATGTTGATATTGGCTATTGACACCTACTCTTATATTGATATTGTTATAAAATTTTGCTTCTTTAAATTTAAGTTACTTGTGAAAAAGTTCATATATGAATTATCTAAAGATTTTCGTAGGTAAGTTACCTACGAAATGTTTCGCAGATAACTTGAGTACTACCATTCCCACGAGTATTTTTGTAGATAAGTTTTGATACCTTAGTTTCGTAGGCTTTTTGTAGATAATATTCGATGTCTTAATTTTGTAGTAGATAAAGTTCATTGGTAAGTTACCTATGAATGCACATTTTCGTAGATAAAGTTACTCACCAACTTATTACATACAGAATAGGCTCTGCAAGTAATTCGTAGATAACATCAAATTATTTACGAAAATTTCTCATTACTTACAAATTTGAGTGTAGTTAATAACCATATTTCTTGAATATTTCATTGCAGTATATACAGAAACATATAAACCATCGTTAATACTTTAAAAAAAAGATCAATATAAAAAGCTATACTTTTTATTTTGGTTAGTTATAATCAATATAAAAAATTTACTTAGGGTTATAGTATAAGCAAATGAGATATACATTTTGAATAGTTTTAATATATATGCAGACAAACCTATGGGAGATTTAGTTTTATAATTTTCTAATGTTGTGTTTTATTCAAGTGATTTGTGAATTAACCTTGCCAGAGTTCCCAAAAAAATGAAAAGATTTTGAAAGAAAGCTACAAGAGCAAGAGTAAATACCATATATGACCCTATGATGTAACCTCTTGTTGGTGTGTTGGGGGGTGTTGGAGTACGTGGTGGTGATGATGAGGTGTGTGCGAGGGAGGTGCAATCCGGTGCGGTGTGGTGAGATAGTGGAGAGGAAAGGGGACATTAAATTTGTTTTTGAATGAAGGTGCATATGGAAGAGCTTTAAAAGTTTAATTGTGTAAGATTGTCTCATCATGAAAGTTAATATATTGATGTTTGCAAAATGTTATATCATATAATTGAGGAATGGATCTCAACTTTTATCACTAAAATATTTGCCTTTTGTTTTACTATTTAATAAATTATGTCTTCCTTATTATTAATCATGATTCTAGAAAAAAAAATAAAAAATTTGAGGTGTCCAAATATACGTACAAAATTTTTGAGTCAAATGCATAAAATATACTAAAAAAGACTTTTATTTATATACAAATTTAAATATTTATAACAAAAAAATTAGAGAGATCAATGCTTCCTATAGGCCTTTAAGATCCGTCTATCATAATATATTAGTAAAAATAAATTAAACAATAGAAAGAAAAATAAATTAAAGAAATAAAAGGATGGGCTTTTAATGAATTCATTTAAATACTCTCACTTCAACCTTTCAATGGTTGATTCAATCCTTTAGAGAATTAGAACCAACGTACAAAAAGTCTTACTTTATTTACAAATTAATTAACGTTTCACTTATTATATATTATAATAAGTTTATATATCTTAGTTTATTAATAATTTTATTCATATCTTTATCTTTGAAATATCACAAGAATAACAAAAATGCCATTTATGTGAATATTTCTTTTTATATGCATTTAATTGTATAGTAAAAACCATGACAACATCTTTATTTGTATCAAGAAGGAAATTACCATTAACTAAAGCTAAACTCAACTTACTAAAACATACTTATTTTTAAGACCCAATTATTGTCATAATTTTGGTATTCTTTCATGCGAGTGTTCTACAACATTTTTTAGGCTAATTTATGAAGAATATATATTAAAGGATTTTCGTTATACCATGGGTCCAGACCCTTTAATTTGTTACTGTTTAAAAAGACTATGGCCTCTTGAGACTTGAATGATTCTCTTTGTTCTTTTTCGAGTTTCACTTTTGTGGCTAACTCTTATCTCAAAAAGTGATTCAAGATTATCGTATGTCATGAGCCTTGTCAATATGTCATGTTACTTGTGTTTCACAGTCTTATCTATGCAATATACCTACCTACCTTCTAGAATCCAATTTCACACTTCCCGTGACAAACACTTTTGATCATCAATCCTTGCCATAGCAGATTGTCCCATTTGTTTTACATTTTGAATTTTCTTCCTTCAAAGTCATTCCAATTTCATGGTGATCAATTTATTATTTAATAATGAGAACCAAGTTAAAACAAGGAGAAGCACACCATTTAGAATATCGCATCGCACAACTTGACTAGTGTTAGGCATATGCATAAGGTTATCTTTATTAGGAATCTATGTCTAATGTTAATAGTTGTAAGAAATTTACGAGAAAAATGAGAGAAATATGAATGAGATTAGTTTTCTAAAGCATGAATGATGATTTCCTTAAAGTGTGTTAGGCAAGCTTTTTAGGATATAATAAGAAGTTCTTAAGTGTTTTCGAGAAAATTGATCTAGGAAATAAGTTCATAACAACAACAAGCCTAAGATAAAAGAAGTAAGGAGATCGATGTATGTATGATGTGTGGGACAGTAAAAGCACATATTTATAAGTGGACAATAATGTAGAAACCCCATGACCTACGAAGGAAGCTCAACATTCCATGGATTCTAGAGATGGAACCACAATGTTTCATGGAGTGAGATACCGTAAGGAGGGGCACATTGAAGAGATTTTTGCTTAAAAAGAATCAACTTGTAGTTGATGCCCTACATGACCTATGATAATCATTTCGGAGAAGAAGGATGTGACCTACGACAACATGTGTTCAAGAAGAAGGAGTTGTCCTTGGAGGAAGACTCTTTTTCAATACTTAACAATTCCAACAATCCTTCACATATTGCAAAAAGTAAGTGGAAAAAAATGAAAGGAGAAAATCTTGGGTCTTATATAAGATGTAATGCATCAAAGCTAATATAGCGAATTATATGAATCAATCTTAGATTGAGAAACTTAACACACAATGTAGTTGGTATAACAAGTTATATGAACCAAAAACACTTAATATGTGTTAGGGTTTATCAATCACAATGCATCCCCAAAAATTTTCCTGGTATCTTATTTTGTAAGAAACATGTTGTAATAAGTGCTTTTCCCCAAAGATTATTAGGAGCATTAGAACAAATAAGCATAGGATTTATCATTTCTTTGAGAGTCATATCTTTTATTTCAGCTACTCTATTAGATTAAGATGAATGTGATGAGATTACTTCATGAATAATACATTCTTTAACACAATAATTATTAAAAAAAAAAACATATTCAATACCTTTATTTGATGTAAACCTTTTCATTTTTCCATTTAATTGATTTTCTATTTCTATCTTATAAGTTAAAATCATATCAAATGCTTCATCTTTATATTTGATTAAATACACTTGGAGTATCTAGAGCAATCATCTATAAATGTTACAAAATAACTTGTATCACCTCTAGATAAGGTTTGTTTTAAATCAATAATATCAATATGAATTAAACTTAGAATGATATGTTTTCTTCGTTATTTTATTAGATTTTACACATATATCACATTTTCTACTTTGTTTGGCATGCATGTTAATTAGTCATAATATAATATTTCACACATCATAAGATTCAACAATATAAGCAAAAGAGAAAAATGTAGATTCATTATTTTTTGTCATAACAATCATGTCAGATTTAAATGACATTTTAACCTCAACTTTCCCCAACAGTGCTACAAATTAAATTAACTCTAATAGATAGCACATGTAGCACATTGCTTCAAGCCAGAGTCTTCACATATCTGATTTGTAGAAGAACTTTTCCTCTTTTTTAGGATAAAAGTTGCTTTATAATCACTAAGATAAGCATATTTTTCTTCATTTGTCGCACTAGTGTAGGAGGAAAACACACTTATGTTTGCATATATATGCCTGATAGCCCCAAAGTCTACCACTCATTTATCCACATTAATCACAAGGTTCGCTTGTGAAATGATTGCAATAATTGTATCTTCCTCTTCAGCTACATTTTCCTTAGGAGGATTATTGCACTGAGGTTCATGATGGTTTGTGTAACATCCCGACCGGATATTACGGATTTTTAATAAAATAAAGAAAATAAATAAATGCACTGCATTTAATAATACCTCATTTCCCAAAACGCGAGAAATTTAAAACTTTTATTAATGTCCAATAATAAAGCAAATTCCATAAATTATAACATCTAGAAATAATATAAAAATATCTCGCAAATGTTTACAAATTATTTCAAAACCAATAATAAAAACATAAAACTCATGAGTTATCCCCTCTCTATGGCTAAGCTCCACCAGAACCACCTGCATCAACATCATCTGCTCACATGTACCACGTACACGATCATCGCAAAACACAAGCAGATAGGGTGAGTTTAACAGATTAATCATATAAAACACATGTGCATATATTAATCACACACACACACACACACACACACATATATATATATATATATATATATATATATATATACACACACACACACACACATATATATATCACCCACTCACAACCTAGAAATTTCCTCATTTGATTCCATCTCGCATGGCCACAATCATGATATTCACGTTCTACATCTCTTGGTGAGTACTTCAAGATGACCTGCTACCATAACTATCGGCCACAATCGATAAAGCACGTGCGAGAAACCATTGCTACGAATCATACATCGTAACGCTAGGTGGAGTTCCCAAATACGAACATAGTTCGCAACGTCCCAAGACTACCAAACTCGTCAGTTAGATACTGAGGAGGGCAATCTATCTGGACCCATCCGTACTGGCCACAACTAGCACACTCACACCGACAACACTCACCAACCCGAGCTCAACTCAAGGGTTCCTCGTGTTCATCCGCCATCCTGAGCTCAACTCGAGGGATGCCATTCCGAGCTCAACTCGAGGAATGTCACGTGTTTAACCCCTATCCCGAGCTCAACTCAAGAGATACGTTCCGAGCTTAACTCAAGGAACACCAGCAAACCCATCTTTGAGGCGTCACCAAAAGCCTTGTAGATCACGCAATGCAGAACCAACAACCAAAGGCTACTGTAGCAAAATCGCCTGGCAGGGGACACGTGTCGCCAGGCGTTGCCGCTTCCAGACCGCCTGGCGAGTGACGTGTATCACCAGGCACCAAGCGCCTCAAAGCACTCACTGCTTCCAAATACCGCCTAGCGGGACCCTCATGTCCGTCAGGCACCACGCGTTAATTTCCTCCCTGGAATAGTCACTCTCGCCTGGTGATTCGCACCACGCCGCCAGAAGCTATACCAGAACAACCACTATTCTGATTTTTCGTGCACTTTTTCAAATGCTAGCCTTCCATCTACTTCTTACACACTTCCAAAAAGTCAATTCTCTTAATAATTGTATTATTGCCACCCTCTATCCTTTATATCTCCCAATTCTCATTATATCCTCAAGTTAATTTACTCAATGTCAATTGAATCACTAACATGCCACTAGTTTTGAGTTTTCCCCAAGTATACCAACTCATACCCTCAGGTTTAACACTTTTCACTATGCAGTTTTGAACCATTCCTAACTCTTAACACAATTGGGTTTACCATTATTCAGTTATCCCTCTTAACTCATTATTCAACTTCTAGAAATGGTGGTTACGTTCTGGATTAGTTTGGCACTTAATAGTACTTCCAATGCCTTAACCTCTTCTCTTTTGTTTTCCCATCCAAGCTCACTAATTGATACTAGTTTAAAAGAAATTTGTAATGTGCTAAAGTTCCAATTCTTCCTATCTCAACTTAATCCTCTGCTTAACACATTTCTAGTTCACCAATCAACATTCCCCGATTCCATTTTCTTCCCTCCCTAGACATCAAAATTCCCAAAACCAGTTTTGTCTCTTACAGCCACACAGAATTAATGCCACTGCGATGGCGCCTAGCAGCAGGCCCCGTGCCGTTAAGCGGTGCATAAGTTTCTGGGCAATTTCCCAGACTTTCAGCACTTGTGAAGAATCTCCCACACCATCTGTATACTCTCCTATTTCTATCTCAGTCGTTTCCCTCCAAGAACATGATGCTAGTGACACCAATAATCACCTTAACTAATTCCAACATAAATTTGTTTTAGTATAATTAACAACTATCATGCTCAATTCTACCAAACCTCCAACATCAAAACCCTAAGACTTCATTTTCACTGTTCCATCGAATTCCACCATCAATTACACTAAAAATCAATGAAGTACACGTTATATCATCCCTTAACAACTACCACTTGGTTTTCCCCCGATCAAAATCGATCCAAAACGCACATAATCAAAAAATTGAGCCAACATGGCTCGTGTCGCCTTGCAGTTATTCATCACCGCCAGGCACCTCAACAAAACCCGAAAAACTGGATAAAATTACAGGCGTCACCTGGCGGTCGAGAATTTATCGCCAGACGATTCTTCTTGAAAAACCCAGTATCCTTTGCTTAAAACTTTGACACTTTGAAATTTCTCCCTTGATCACCAATGACCCTCCTTGGTTCTTCTCAATTCAGCCTCAATGCTCCCCTCAACACTCTCAATCCTCACAAACACTCAATTTTCGCACTTCACTCCCTATGCTGAAATATCAATTGCAAAAACCCTTCTTCTCTCTCTCAATTTGCTTTTTAATGGTGTCTTAATAGCGCATTAAAATCCTAAAACGAAAATTGTCTTATTGATGGTGTTAATTACCATTCAAGCACACTTAAGAGATTGTTTTCCAGCCCTCTTGGCTGCTAGGATTTCATCTACCCTTTTATATTCAAGCCAAAACTAAGTTTAGCAAAAATAAAGTTTAATTTAGGTTCTCCAAGGTTTGAACCCATAACCATGCCAAAGCCAAGTCTATGCTAAATCATCAAGCCAATTCATGTTTCTTACTAACTAATATAATTCAAGGATTATATCATCCCACAACATGATCACATATATAAAAATAATGCAAATAATTAACACATAAATATCATACATAAGACTTGAACCCAAGTACTCTCAACCATTTGAGCTAGTACTTTTCCACGTCATATGATTTAGAATTCAATGTCATAAAGGCTTCCACTACCCAGATTTATTATTTAATTATTTATTTAATTAATTAAATTTCACGGGTCTTACCGTTTGACTTTTCAAATACAAAGCAAGTACCCTTCTTTAAGGTAAGGTTAGATTCATTGTAATGTGAAAATTTATTTATTTTTTTCTTGTGATTAAGTTTTTTCTCATACCTTTTTAGAGTTGGTTTGTCTTCTACCATATTTATCTTGGATAATGTCTTAGCTCTTCCAACAACACATTTTTCTTTTGTTGGTATCTTTGAGTGATAATTTTGTTTTATTTTTATTAGAAGTTTTGAAATAAATTCATTAGGTAGGGCTAGTTCTCTTCTATAATATCTTTAACTATTTATGGTACTCGTTAATTTGTATCTTGATGTTCTTTACTTCGATCATCTCTCAACCATAGTACTTTCTGATAACGAACTAACAAAATCTTCTGTGATGTATTTGAGAATAGGAGAAGTCAAGATATCTTTATCTTGCTTATAAGAGCAATACACATAAAACGAATCATTAGACAATGCACTAATAAAAAGGTGACATGCCTTATTCGCATGGGTCCAGTCTTCAATTTGTTTTACAAGAGTACTACAGTCGAGTTTGGAAGTGGTAAAAGCAAAGACAGTTGCATACTTGTCTAATAGAGCAAGTAGGCATTCCTGCTAGAATTGAAAGTTTTGACCAGTGAAAACTTACAATTTTTGAAACATTATAGCAAGGTTTTGCAAACATGGTATAGGTCATGAAACATCATTTGGCTTCTCCAATGTAGAGTTGTTGTCGATGTCCATGCCATCAACCCTAAGTCCTTATGATTGTTGTGAAAAGCTTATGAGAACACGAGCAAGATTAGTTTCCTAAGGCATGGATGATCACTATTCTTAAGGACTTATTCGTGAGGTGTTGCACAAGCTCCCTAGGTTACACTAGGAACTTATCAAGTGTTTTCGAGGAACTTAAAACTAGTAAACAAGTTCGTAAGAACAAATAATCCCAGGATATGATGGAGGTGTGTTTGGAGGAGAGTATAAGCACCTATTTATATATGGAGAATAAGGTATAGAAACCTCATGATCCATGAAGGAAGCTCAACATTCCATGGATTGAGGAAAAGGAACCACAATGTTCCATGGAGTGAGATATCGTAAAGAGGGGCACGTTGCAGAGATCTCTATCGAAAAGGAAACAACTTGTAACTATAGACCTGTGTAACTTATGATAATTATTTCGGAGAAGAAGGACGTGACCTATGACAACAAATCTACTATGTTCAAGAAAAAATAATTGTTTGTTAAAGACACAACTCTTTTAAAATACTCTACTATTCCAACAAGTTTCACATTGAATAAACTTGAAAATGTTGAACAACATAAAGAAGATTTACAGATTCATCATTTTAGAATTTTGAGACGAAAGTTTGTTCAACAAATTAAACTCATTTCAATCTTCTGATTTTCATATTCTAGGATCATCAATAATCGTGACATGATTTGATGGATCTTTCAAGAAAAAGTTCATTAAAGAAATTTAAATAACAATAAAACCTTATTTAAACCATGCATAAAAAAAAAATTAACACCATATACAATTAAAAAACTTAAAATCTTTCAATTAATGGTTATAGCCCGCTTTCCCACTTCCCTCTAAAATGGGATAAAAAGTTCTCATCAATCAATACTCAAGATTTTCATTAAATAAACTAGGTTAAAAGGAATACTAGGTGTTTAAATTTTTTAAATATAATTAGTCCCTGAATCTGATGATAAGTAATCTATATCAATATAATCATAAAAAAAAATCAAAAGTAGCATGAAGAAAAAATTCCAATTGGTTGGCCATTCTCTGAAATCTAATTGTGTTTTGGTGGGACAACTAATCCTTAGTTTGGTAAAAGAAAGATGTTTCATAATGTCATGAAATTAATTATTGGACATGATGGTCAAACTGGCACAACACCTTAGGAAGATCTTTGAAAAATAATCTCAATTGTTGCAATGGGTGCATTAACGTAATCATAGAAAGGGATGGTTTCTTGCACAAGCAACCTTGATTTATTTAAATTCATGGGTCAAACCAAATTTCACCTAATTACTTATTTAAGGGATTCCAAGACTTCCATGACCTACACGATTGAAAGAGGCAAAAAAAAGTGTTTCCAATTTATGTGTGTACTTGGAATTAGCTGATTTTATAAATCTAAAAATTTATAATTTATGATTCTATCTTAACATTTTAACTCAATTCCTGTTTTTATTTAAAAACTTTTTTTATTTAAATCAAATTAATCAATTTTCAAATAACGGTTAGTAAATGTAAATAGGAAAAAACTAAATCTAGTTACAATATATTATAATGATAACTAATTATCTATGTCGCTTCTAAGTGACATAAACAAAATTATTTTAGTTGCTACATTAATGTATGTTAGTTTGGTTCGGTGGAAAGTTAAAGATCATAAACACAGTGTCACCAATTGAGTCTAAATCCAGAATTCATTAATGTATACTTACTTCATATTAGTACTTTGAATAAAAAGAATTCAAAATATACGTGACATTAATTTAACATCATTTTTTATATTAAGTAACGCTTTATGTTTTGGTGAAATGATAAAATTCTATTCCGGTTTTATCTCTGATAGATAATTAATATGATTTTTTTTTTTATAAATGTTTGCATTAGTTATTCCGAAACTGATAATGATAATTTAGTAAATTTTTTTCATTCATTAAGTTATCTATTTTTATATCATCACGGAAAATCTTTGAACTTCAAAATATGGATGATGGAGTTTGGTTATAATATGTATGAATTTTCATACAAATAAATAAAGTTATTATTAAACACAATCATAATAGAAATTGTATTTTTATCTCTATTTACTAAAGTTAATTCATATACATGACATTTCCTCCAGGGATATATTTATTTAAAATCTAACAATTTTATTGGTAAAACAATTATATTCCTTACACATAGTTGTTAAGATTAACAAATAGAATAAATATTGAATTGGAGGTTGATGACTAGTATCGTAAGGCTTTGTAGATCATAGTAACAAAACCTGCAATAAAATAACAAAAATGTTGCGAAGATAGAAAATAAATTTTGTAAATTAAATGATTATGTACTTTTTCTTTTTCTGTGTTTATTAAGGATGTTAAAATAAATTATAAATACAATAAAATTTATTTAATATCTTTTTTATTTCAATTAAAATTTAATTGATATGCATGGTTAATCAAAGATTTTTTTATACAAATTTTAATAAGAATTCATTCATTTCCTACATCATATCATATTAATGAACAATAGTGCTCTTAACCATTAAAATGATGCACAAATCACCGAAAAGAGGATTCGACAGAACCATTTTGTTTTAAACTATTATTGAATTATGTAAGAGTTTAAATAATATAACGTAAAATAATTTTATATTGCTAATTAATAAAAAACAATTTATGATATAACTTTTGAGATAATTAAATATAAAGATAAACAAATCAATCATATATAATAATTATACAGACTTATTAATCATGCATCTAATGTCTTACCATCTTAAAGAGGTAGATTATTGTTCAATTACCACGTCTTACCACCTTACTAAGCTAACTTAATTCTTTTAAGTAAATTAACTCTTTGTCTTTTATACCACCAAAAGAACCGGAAGAGAAAAAGGGAGTTGAGAGTGTATAAAATGGAAACATCAAAGAATAAGGAGAAGAAAAGTCAAAATTTACCATAAAAGTGTTATGAAGCATAAAGGTCACAAAACTTGTTGATGAGACTTGTGATATCTCAACATTTTAAATTCAACTAATTTAACTTCCTTATTAGCATTAACAAAAGGGGTAATAATATAGATTTTTGAAGGTATTTGTTGAATTTTCACTTGACTCATGTCAAGCATAAGCATAGCAACAGCAATGGCAGTGACAATAGAATGGGGTCAATGTAGCTGTTATTATCCTTGGTACCCCATGTGCTTAAAGCGACCTTTTCCTTTCCCTCACTCTTCCTTTTTATGTTCCCTGCAAAGTTTTTTTCATCACTCATCCTTTTGTTTTGGTTATTACTCCACTTAATCTCCCCACACAATTCAAACATCAACCAAATCTAAATCTCTTTCTTTGTCCCCCACACCCCTCTCTCCTATGTCGTATCCCATTCTGAAGAAACACGATTAGAAGCACATGTCCAAACTCAACTCTTTTGAATCCAATTGTTTGTTTTGGTTATTGTTGTTGTTGGTAGTGTTGCCATGAAGGAGTTTCCTTCTTGTTTTGGAGAGAATGGGGTTCAGGTTGCTGACTCATCCTCATCAAGCACCACAAGAGCGGCTCAAAATGTTGTCACGTGTGTGTACCAGTGCAGATTAAGACGGCGTTCATGTCTGATCACGGTCTCCTGGACCAAAACTCTCATGGGTCAAGGCTTGAGCGTGGGGATAGATGACTTGGGAAATCATTGTCTCTGCAAGGTTGAGATAAAGCCATGGCTATTCTCGAAGAGAAAAGGGTCCAAGAATTTGGAGGTCCAATCTGGTAAAATTGATATCTTTTGGGATTTGAGTTGTGCCAAGTTTGGTTCCGGGCCTGAGCCGCTGGAGGGGTTCTACTTAGCGGTGGTGTTCAACAAGGAGCTGGTGTTGCTGCTTGGGGATCTGAAAAAGGAGGCATGCAAGAAGATTGACAGTGATTGTGCCTTTTCCCACGGTGGTACAGTTTTCGTTGCAAAACGAGAGCATATTTTTGGGAAGAAGTTTTACGGTGCCAAGGCTCAGTTTTGTGACAAGGGGCAAGTTCATGATGTGACAATTGAGTGTGATACTGTGGGTTTTAACGATCCCTCTCTTGTGATTCGGATTGATAGCAAGACAGTGATGCAGGTGAAGCGTCTCAAGTGGAAGTTCCGAGGGAATCACACCATTTTGGTGGATGGGGTTCCGGTTGAAGTGTTTTGGGATGTGCATAGTTGGCTCTTTGGGAATGCCATTGGCAATGCAGTGTTCATGTTCCAAACATGCATTTCAAGTGAAAAGGTGTGGGAAGCCCAATCAGCTTCTGATACCACTGCACTAACATGGGCTTCTTCTCAGCTGTTTAAGGATTCCCAGTTGCAATGCTTTGGGTTCTCTCTCATTTTGTATGCTTGGAAACATGAGTAGTAGTCAATAGAGTTGTTAAATCTTGTTTCTCAGTGTTAAATTTATATGACAGTCACATTTTTCAACAAGGAAACTCATAAACTTGCCCCTTTCTTCTCATCTTCATCTTACGCTTTTTAATTTGGTATAACATTTATCTTTTTTCCAGAATGTATTAGCAGAAATGGGTGCAAAATCTATGGTCTGCAAAGAGAGTAAGTGGGTGTGGTAAATAATTTTCTTAACGATATGACTATCAAGAATGATTTTCTTAACGTTGTTGGGTTTTCTTATTTTTACTTTAAACAGGCCTTTTAGATTTTGATGCAGTGGAGTAATCTGAGATATGGAGAGAAATATAGCGTACAACAGATAATCTGATGACAGCTATTATCTGATGATTAGTTCCTACCTGTGTTTTGTTTATTTTTATTTTCATAAATCCAAGGAACACTTATTTATCAATTCCGATCCAACACTCGAGCCAGTGAAGGCCGTATCAACTGTTTTAAACACACGAGAAAGAGAGAAAGAGTATCAAGTATGTCTCTGAAATCTATGATCTCCTAGGATGCAGTTGAATTTGAATATGAAAATGCATGCAGAAGCAGAGACACGAAAGGGAAAAAAACAAGCAAAACTTGACGGTAGTAGGAACATTGCAAATAACTGATGCTTCCTGCGACCAAATGTCTTATCCACCAGCTGATGTTGTAACTATTTCATCAGGCTCTGCAATAATCTGACAAAATTTTAAAACAATTATTCTGCTTCCCTTTGGATAGTCTTTACTGCATTTAAAATTGAATTTTAGTACGGTGAAGTCTACTCATAGCTTCAAATAACTCTCATGCGATCACCATGGAGAACATCGGTGAACTTTTGCAACATATCTGACATCTCATTATTCTTAATTTTGGGAAACTCGAATGATGTGTCAATCTGAAATCTTTTGAATTTTCTTAAGCTTTTATGAAATTAAATTAAAACTGATATTCTTTCAAGACTTACAATATTCATATGCTATATTTTCATTTCGAAAATATATGCCTTCATTCTTTCAAAAATCATACGGCTGAAATTTACAAAAGGACAATATTTGTCGCATTTTCCCATCACCTCACGTTAATGGTGTTAAAACTTTTACAAGACTAGTCCTAGGAAAAAAGAAAAATAGTCGTATACTGTGCAAGTTGCGTTACTTTCTAGAAAACTACCACTTTCGATTCTTTAAAATCTGAGAAAATCTCACCTAACAAGGCACAAACAATACAAAAGAATATAGTGAAGAAATTTGGATAGGTAAACATTCAAGACTCATACTTCACATCACACATTAGACGACATATAACAATTTAAGATGTCTAGAAATGTGATGAGTTTACAATCAAGTGATGAAAAATATATTTACAAAAAAATAGACGGAATAGTGCCACAAGAGATCACCGTGCATGAGTAGTGTTAGTTGCCTTAAAACACCCTATAATTTCAATATTATTCAGGAATCCTGTACCCAAACCCTCACAGTTGCATCTCGAGCGAGACCAGCGGAAGCAATTTTGTTCTCTGTGGGGTGACAAGTAACAGATATTACAGTATCTGTATGGCCTTCAAGTCTCTGAATCATATTTTTCTGCTGAAGATCCCATAAATAAACGCAGCAATCTTCAGAACCGCTAACAATATATCTCCCATTAGTCACAGAAAATGTAGAAGTTATGCAGTATACTCTATTCACATGCCCAGAATATATTTTTAAGAACTTTCCACTCCCGTAGTTCCAGAGCTTCTGCATCCACAAAAACTATATTGTCAGGGAAATTATCAACGAACCAATATGCTAAACTAACATACAAAATTAACTAAAGAGAATGTTAAATGTCTCCAGGACACTACTTAACAATGTGCTCCCATCACCAACGTAGTTAAAATAGCAAAGAAAATCATGGAATCATTCAATTCCACGTTTTTGCACACCGTGTCCAATTCAGTACATACACAAAATCACAACAGAGCAGATAGGCGGTATCATCGATGAAGGTCATGAAAACATCAAATCAATGTGTTTTGAGTGATGCGTTGTTACTTATATGTATGTTTGCATTTGTGTTTATTAGGTTCTCACAGTATTTAAAACAAGAAACTATGAATGATGTTTGTTTATGTCACGATTAATTCAATATTGGCCAAGAAAGGAAGGCAAAAGAAAATCACTTAAGAAGTTCGAACTTGATGATATTCTGTCCAATAATGAGTGGAGACAATGAAAATGTAGTTTAAATGGTGCTCCAAATTCAAATGAAGATGATGTACAAGGTCAAGCCCAAGGTAGAGGGCAATAGGATGATGTTCTTGTTTTCCAAGAACTAGGAGGAAAATGATCCTATTAATATACTTTCTAATGAAAATCCCTTAAGTTTTGGTTTTAATTTGAAAGATTTAATTAGATGTTTAGTGTTAAGGCTTTAGCCATCTAGGTGTTCTTGGACTTGGTAGTTGGGTTTTGAAAATTTGGTATTTTGTTCAGGCTACTTACACTTAAGTAATTAGGTATTTTGAGTTGTTTTGTTGTGACTCATGAGTTATGACTTGGTTCACATATTTTCTTTTGTTTAGTTTACTTGATGAGCTCAAGTTTGATTAATTATTTCAAAGTATGACACTATGAATGATTTTTTTTTTAATTATTTATATTATTTTGTCAGTGCATATTTCAGATTTATGTAGGATCTACTATATATTAACGACTCTACAATTTACAACCCAATAAGCACCTTACAATACCAATCATACTGTTGATTTTAACTACTTTTTACCCGTAACTATTTCCAAAGGATTATTCACCATGATTTCTGACTGTTTCTCAGGCAGAACCCTTATCTTAGTGATGCAGAGCATGAACATAAGTAACCTTTTCTTCTATGATGCAATGATACAATACGTGTATCGGATACGACACGTATCAAATATGCCGTTATGTTTATTTTGAAAATAATAGATAAGATACATTCTATATGCGCATTGAAAAATGTACAAAATTTCTTAAAAACATGATAAATATGTGATTGTCATTGTGTGAACAAGTTAAAATCATATGTATTAAACGATATTAAAATAAAAAATTATAAATTATTGTCATCATAAAAAGTACTATTGTCTTATAGATTAAATACTTCTTGACAAGTATCAGTAACATATCCTAAAATATTGGACACGGACGTGTCAGGCACATATACGTGACCCAAATTAAAGTATAGTGCATCGTAACATTTCATCAAACCCATCCTCAGAAGTTCATACATGTCATGTTTCCAGCATATTTCTACACAATGCCAGCAGCAATAATGATCGAAACGTTATCTCAATACTTCCTGATGTAGTTTATAAAGATATTAATAGAAAGATAAATTTCATTCATAAAGAACAAGCAAATATTATTATAGTTAATCTGGGAATTTCCTCAAGTGTGCATTCAAAAGCAGAGTAACAATTTATCTAAAAACCTAAAAATTAGCCCGAAAAGTCTGTGCTCCCTGTATATCACACAAACAATGTAAGATATTCTTGTCTTTTATCTAAAGCTCCAAAGAGAATTTTAAATGTCTCGATCGAGACTTCAAAGATCTTTTCTATGATCTGGTGGTGATACCATTGGGAAAATTGTTTGTCTACCCAAGACCTTGGGACGACGGGGTGGTTGGAATTAATCATTGTCTCATAAATCTGGTCCCTTGGGATCAAATGCCTTTGAATAAAGGAGGCTACAAAATAGCAACTCCCATTTTTCTGGACGGATATATGCTTGTCAGATAGTATTTTAGTATTCTTCAGTTGCTTGGTTATGGTTTTTCTTGTGCAGTGATACCAATGGATTGATAACGGGGTATGGCTCTGGAAATGGCATTTGGAGGCAGAATATATTTGATTGAGAGGAAGGGCTCTAGACTATGTTATCAACTTTGGTAAGATATGCAGGGTTATGCAAGCGTGTGATGAAAGGGTTTGAAAAGAAGATAGTTCCATGATCTTTTCTGTTAAATCAGCTTACTCCTTCCTTTTTGCAATCTCTGCTGCATTTCTGGCCTTCTACTGGAGTAATAGTCCAGTAGATACTATGATCAAGCTTTTTTTGGAAGAGTCATGTTCGTCGAAGGTGCGGTATACTTATGGAGACTAGAATCACTAAATTCTAACAAGTTTGGTCAAATCTAGCAGGACATTTCGGTGGTCTTACGAAAAATTGATTAGGCTCTTTTCCTTCAACATGGTAGTTTTGTAAAGGTTACGTTTAGAAGAAAAAAACATGTCTTTTATATGTCGTTGCTTGATCTATTTGGTTGATAGGAATAGCAATAACATTCTAAGTAAAAAAAAATATATACTCTATTTAGAATGTAAAAAGCGATACTGAACAAGAAAAATTAAGAAGATGAAAACTCACGAGGGTGTCATTCAGAGTGGCGACGAGAATGAACTTGCCATTGGGGGAGAATTTGGCGAAGGAGACAGCAGGAACCTTATCGTCGATAAGGGTCTTCAATGGAGCAAAAGTTTTGGTGTCCCAAACTTTGCAAGAACCGTCGTGGCTGGCAGAGAGGATGAGGGTGCCCTCGCGGTTGTAGTGCACGGAGGTGACGGGCATGGAGTGGCCGTTGATGACTTGGACGCATTTGCTGGTCTTCACATCCCAAACCCTAATGCTCTCGTCGAAGGACCCGGACACGATGTAGCTTGATTGGGGATTGAAATTTACACAGAAGACCGCGTCAGAGTGGCCGCGGAGGATCTTCACGCAATCGCCCCTGGTGGCGTCCCAGATGCGGATGGTGCAGTCGTCGGAGGCGGAGCAGATATAGTGAGAGTCCGAGGACCAGGCCAGGTCGGAGATGCCCTCGGAGTGGCCGACGAGGCGGTGGAGGAGAGAGAGCGTGGCGGATGACCAAATGATTAGGGTTTTGTCGAGGGATGCCGAGGCTAATAGCGTTCCGTCGTTCGAGAACTTAACGCACGATACGGCGTTTTCGTGGCCGGTTAGGGTTTTCAAGGGACGGTACGGTTTGTAGGTTTGGTTGCTGCCACCGCCGCCACCACCGCTGTTCGCGCTCGTCGCCATTCTGAAACTTGTTAAATTCCGAAAACAATCTCGTACTTCAAAATCGCTAACGAACGCAACTCATAGCTAGCATACCTTAATATCCAAAGCAGTGTCTATCGAACTAAACAGCGAATGTTGGCGATTGAGAGAAAAGAATCGGGAAGAAGGGGATTTTGTGGAAAAATATATCTTTTGATAATTCAATTTATTATGATTATTATCTATAACACTATTAAAAGATTTTTTTCTTTCGTGTTCCATTTCAAATTTTTAATTTTAATTTTTAAAATATAATTATTTATTAAAATTTTAAAAATTGAATGTTACTTTTGTAAATATGTTATAAATCATTTTTTTTATTTATTAATTATTATTCTTTATTTTTTTTATATTTCACTTAATAAATATAATTTTATTTTATATATTAATTTAATAATATTCTATTAATATAATATTAGACATATTTAAAAAAATTATATAAATAGACATTATCATATTTGTATTTACATTTTATATATATATATATTATATATATATATATAAATTAGTGTATATCTTTTGTTTATTTTATCTTTTAAATAAGTGTTATTTTAAATAAAATAATTATTTTTAAAATTAAATTAATTAATTATAATAAAAGAAGATGACAGACGTGTGTAGTCCATGTTTTTCAGAGCTTATCATTAGTTTTATATCTTCTTTATTATAAGTTACAATCAGTGATGTTGATTAAGGATTTTGTTTTTTAAAATAATATTTCTTTTAAAAAATCCTTAAATAGATTTATTGCGATATTATTTTCTTTTAAAGTGAATTTTTCTGATTATATGTTTAATGGAGATAAAATGAAAATAAAATAAAAACTATGAAAAAGTAATTCATGTTTATCGTAACTGATATCTTATTTTGGATCTAATACTTATCAATAAAATATAATATTTTATATATATAGTAGTGATATTTTTATAATAACAATAATTTACGTGTTTTATATTAACAATTTTAATATATATAATTTTAATTTGAATTCAAATAATAATAATTATATATTTATCATTAAGAATTGTTGTACATTTTTTTCAACGTACATATATCACACATATTATCATCATGTAATATATGTATCATCATATTCGATATATATATATATATATATATATA
>Ga0209589_1001637_pt1 | contig 37451 bp, 13 predicted proteins | sample CowpeawhiteBW_FD_187525 | JGI IMG/M metagenome (GOLD analysis project Ga0209589, IMG submission 187525) | Root nodule microbial communities of legume samples collected from California USA - Cow pea white BW (SPAdes) (version 2) | ecosystem: Host-associated > Plants > Roots > Nodule | place: USA...
CTTTTTTTTTTTTTTCTCGTGATTTTCAATAGTTGTTTTTTTCGCCCTGATTCCGTTGCCGTCCTTTTTCAAGCGTGATTTTTAAGCATATACCTTTATCCTCCTCTTGTTGTTCGCATTAAAAGCACACAAAAAACCACTTTAATCTATTTTCTCTTCTTTAAATTTCATTTGAACTTACTTTTTGTGCCCTTTTGCTTCCCATATCCAGAGTTGAAGGATTTGAGATTTGAGTATGCAATTTATGGTTCTTTGTGTGCTTTTGTGATAATATATAAGTATTCTGTCTTGTGTAGTCGCTCTTATAGAACACAATGAGTGCTGCGTCTTCGTTGTTCTCCTCCTCTATGCATGTGGGTGTGTCTCATCCCAAGCTGGCTGCAAAACCCTCTGTTTGTTGTTTGCTCAATCATCCGTGGAATCATTTGAAGCCAAAAACATCATTTGGGCATTCAGGGATCTCCCAAAAATCTAAACTTTCGCGTAAAGGTGATGAGATTTTGTGGAGGGCAGGGGCTCTTCAAGTTGAAAGTGCACCCTCCTTCTCTGTGGGGCAAAAATTTCAACTTGATGATGTCATTGAGGCCCAGCAATTTGACAGAGAGACTCTCAGTGCCATTTTTGAAGTTGCAAGGAGCATGGAGAGCATTGAAAACAATTCATCTGGGAGCCAAATGCTTAAGGGTTACCTCATGGCTACCTTGTTCTATGAGCCATCCACTAGAACCAGGCTTTCATTTGAATCCGCCATGAAAAGATTAGGTGGGGACGTTCTCACAACTGAGAATGCAAGGGAGTTTTCATCTGCTGCTAAAGGAGAAACGCTCGAAGGTATGTCCTGTGCAATGTTTTTTTAGTGGGTGCATTTCATTGTTGTTCTATCTAAAATTGGAGTTTTGTCGAACTTTACTTCTTGCAGATACTATAAGAACTGTTGAAGGTTACTCTGATATAATTGTGATGAGACACTTCGAAAGTGGTGCTGCAAAAAGAGCAGCTGCAACTGCTAGCATTCCTGTAATCAATGCAGGAGATGGCCCTGGACAGCATCCCACCCAGGTATGAAGAATTTACGCAATTGGCAGAGTTTTATAAACCATTGGGGAATGTCAAGTAGATATTATCATGTTATGATTTACTTTTCAAAGTAATCTTGAGCTACGGCCTACATGGATAAAGTACTTTTTTACTGCAAAAATTGCACAGTTTCTTCGTTTGTGGTGTTTTTCTGAGTTTTGATGCTTAGCTATAACTATAGAATTCCCTTAACGAGTTTGTTTCCGAGAATTGCTACTCTTCTTAAGGAAAGGACGTGACATGTTTTTCTGTAGAGTGTATAACGTTGTGACAGAAACGTTAAAACCCACCACCTAACTCTCCTGATACTTCCAGAATATATCTTAAGTGCCTACTAGTTTCCTAGCCAATTTCAGGTTTGTAAGAAAACATTATGGATCTTTCCACCTAAAAGTTGTTTCATTACCTTCTTATGTACTTTATTTACACTTTACAACATGAGTCCATGTTTGTTTCTTATGTAGAGCAAGAAAAAACAGTCAAGGGCACTTTTTTTGACTTTTTATTTATTGTCCTGCATTCTTCTATAGTTTAACAATTTGAGTGGTAAATGATTGATTTTATTTGAGCCTCAAAACTCTTTTCTTCATGAAACTGCACAGGCACTGCTAGATGTTTATACCATTGAAAGAGAGATAGGAAAACTTGATGGAATCAGAGTTGGACTTGTGGGAGACCTTGCTAATGGGAGGACTGTTCGTTCACTTGCATACTTACTAGCCAAGTATGAGGATGTGAAAATTTATTTTGTCTCTCCCAACGTGGTTAAAATGAAGGTAACTGGTGCAAATTGTGGTTATGCCATGCCAAGTACACGATACAAGTAGTTCTAAAATGTTTTTGTTTTATCATAGGATGATATAAAAGAGTATCTGACATCGAAGGGTGTGGAGTGGGAAGAAAGTGCTGATTTGATGGAGGTGGCTTCTAAGTGTGACGTGGTTTATCAAACTCGCATTCAGAAAGAAAGATTTGGAGAGAAAATTGATCTTTATGAGGAGGCAAGAGGCAAGTATATTGTGAACAAAGATGTCCTGAGGGTGATGCAAAAACATGCTGTGGTTATGCATCCTCTTCCAAGACTTGATGAGGTAAAACACCTAGGAATTCACATGGCATTATATCATGTACTCTTGTTATCAACACAAGCTTTTGAGGGAGTTATAATGTGGCTTAGTATTAAAGTTGGAAGTGAAGGTACCAGAGGTTGTGGGTTCAACTTCCTCCACTGACACTTGCGAGTTATGAGGTTGGTTTGGTGAGTTTGGAAGGAAGGGTGAGAGAGATTGTTAGTTCAATCCCACTGACAAAATACTAATTACTAACATTTGCCGATAAAAAAACATTTAAGATTAAATAAACTAAATTTTTCCCTTAATTTCATGCAGATCACAGTGGATGTTGATAGTGATCCAAGAGCTGCATACTTTAGGCAGGCAAAGAATGGTCTATATATTCGGATGGCACTCTTAAAGGTATTGCTTCTTGGATGGTAAGGATTTCATTCACTTTTCAAAGTGAATGGGGTTATCTAAGGTTTTCTTCATTTTCTTGGATTTTAGCGTGTTTTCTATCATATGGTGACATCATTTCTCACAGTTAGATCGATGTTGGGAGGTATTACTTCTGCGTCTTTAAAGTAAATGGACGTGGTTCCTCATGTATCTAAACTACTGTGTTTCCAAACACAGTTTTTTTTTTTTCTTCTATTTGTAGGCTTCACAAATAAAGTGACAGAATTAAAATCTTCTTTCTAGAGTGAAAATTACAGTCACCAACCTAAATTATTGAAACGTGAAAGTTTGTGTAACATAGCGTTCATAGCCTGACCTTAGTAATTTGTTTCAGCACATATAAGAAAATGGCCATGTTGCATGTGTCCCACGGAATAATCTGCATATCACAACATTTTGGTTTCAATTTACTGATAATATTCTATTATGTTCTTTTACGATGACACTCTAAATAAATTGTATGATTAATTGGTGTATAAAGTGCGAGGTTGTATTAAAAATTGATATACAACCTTTTTCTTTTAAATTATTAATCATTGGGGCGTTGCTACGTTATCATCATAACGATTTCATGAATTAACAAGTGGAATATGAAGGTAGAAAATTCCCATCGAACTATTGTTATCAACTTCATTCCTACCATTATTAGAATAGCAGTTGGCTTGTGTATCTCTCCCCAATTTTAGTGCATTTTTTAATAACGTATGGGAATTTTATAAAGTTCTCCACCTTTATTTGTCATGTTGTAAATATAGGTTTTATATTCGTAATAAAAAACTTAGAAATTTAAACTTTTACTTTAGTATTTTGTACAAAACATTTGATTATTTTATGTTGAAATTTTATTTTAATTTTCAAAAACCATATAAATAGAGAGAAAATATGATGAGCATACCTTTCCCTTTTCTTCTCAATATGAACAATGCACTCTAATAAGAACTTGAAACTCGATTGACAAATAAACTAAATTTATCATTGGTCCAAAAGCAACTAATTTTCAAGTCATGTTATAATACATCAAAAACTAAATTAACTCTATCAAATAGACTTTTCAATATCTCAACCAATTAATTAATCTTTGACTTTTCTCGTCATGAATCACCCTTTCCACAGCCCCAAAAATAAAAAGTTAACGACCAAACTTGAAGCTCGCATTGAGTTGGATTCAGTTAAAAAAAATTGGCCTAAAGGATGCAGACTTAAAAACGAAAGGCCTTGCACTTGTACCGTACTTAAGATAACTTAACATTAGATACTTTCATATTTGTAATATGATATTACCATAGCAAGCATACAAAAATTAACTATTACTGGCAACTGTAGCTACAACGGGAATTTTAAATTGTACCCAACAAAAAGAAACAGGTAAAAAGGAACAGGCTACAGTTTTCTACAACAATGCATGGCCAAGAGTACCATCCTAGACTTCAAAAAGGATATTGAAAACTTAAAATATAAAATGGAAGCAGCATCACTGATAAAATATAATAACTTCAAAGCAGGGGTATAACTTGGAAGAACTTTCTTACACGGCTAATATGTAGGGAACTTGGGATCCACGTTGTATGCCCAAGACTCTAAGCCCCCTACAATGTCCTTGGCAGATGTGAAACCCATTTTCTGAAGACACTGAACAGCCCTTTGAGAATCATTTCCCCTTCTGCACACTACGTACAACTGTGCACCACCACCTGATCCAGAAACTAGACCACTGTCCTTCTCCTCTTTCTTCAAAGCTGATGATATTTCAGGTAGCCTACCCTCTAACGTTGAGAGTGGAATGTTCAGAGACTTCGGTAGAGATACAATCTTGAAATGGTGAGCCGGTCTAACATCAACCAGTACATGTGGTTCCTTCTTAAGAACAATTTCACTGTATTCCTTGCTGCTGATTCTAGATTCACTCGGAAGTAGATTTAACTTCAAAGGAGGCTGCATATGCATTATTGAAAATATAAAAATAATTTCGTGGAAGGCAATATTATCAACAGCAGTCTCATCCAATAAAAATGGCCAATAGTACACCCAACTTAACCAGAAGCAATGCTATCTAAATACAAGGGAGGTGAAAGGCAAGAATAAAAGAAATACCACACGCAAGGGAGTCTCAGTGAACTTCTCATAATCAAATTCTCGGAATTTCTGCTGTGTAAATGTTGCATTTTCTCCACATGCTTCACAATACGTAGACCTTCCTCTAATTTTGACCTGTGCAATTAAAACACAATCAGTAAGAAATAAATAAGATCTTGCAATAGAAAAAACATAGTATAAATTGTTTTGACTTATGTATTTTCAGTGTACTACTTGAGGAAAAACATTCGGACAAATAATGAGATTTCATCAATTATATCACTTTGTGATAGCATAATTACAACATGGTTTAGAACTGTAAATATTACAAGTCTCGATTTAATAGGTGACAGAAAAGTTAGTATGAATACGAGAATCACTCAACAGTAATAGTAATGTCAATCATTGCATCCAAGTAACTTATCGAAATAAAATCCTAATTTATAAGAAATACTAAACATTCAACCCCCGCCCCCTCACCACTTGAAAAATCCTAAGAGGAGTTAGCGTCAGTCTCTAATATTTTCTCCATTATGGGTTGAATTTATTACAAATCATAACTTGGTTTCCCTTTTAAATCTGGTGTGAGAATAAGTGGAGCCCACCAAAAAATGCAATTTCCAATAAATTTTAATCGACGATAGAGGGTGTTAGAAAGATTATGTTAAGAGAGAACGTATCCAGCATTTCTCGAATCCTAATAGACATTGGAGTTCCCGACATACAATACGAATCCTTCCAGACAATGCATCCAAGAGAAGCATCCTTCCTGAGAGTGGTTCACCAACAGCAGCCGCAATCTTAATAGCCTCAAGAGCCTGGAGACAGCCAATTATACCAGGAACTGAAAATGATAAGAGCAAATGTCAAAAAAACAGAAGAATAGCCAGAAAAAAAATAAATAGGTACTAATGAGAAGTAAAGCAAGCTGAATGATAAATATTCATCATCATTAACAGAGATGATAAACAGTCCAGCATCTATAAATCATAGTTTAGCAAAAAGAAATATATATGAAACAACTTAAACATTCAAAACAAATTGAATCTTAGCTAATAAGTCTTACTAAAGGACACATTCCTGCTAAACAAAGAATAAATCGCAATATGCCTCACATCACCCTTCTAGCATGTCATTCTTATTAAGCCTCATGACCCTTTGATTCCCCATTTTAAATTTCCTTCGTTGTATAGTATAGTACCATTCGTGAGATTAGACAAACTTTTAAGCTGGTTGTGAACCGGTGAATCTACAAAAAATCTTCTTCTTCATATCTACAAAAAATCTTCTTCTTCAGTTAAACTTGATGCGTCAAAACATATTCCCCATTTATAGAGACAGATTGGCAAAAAGGAATCACGCAATCAGACTAAGTACCTAGTTGTCACCAATAATTTAAGCATACATTACCACACATCCATGACTCAACTTTGCAATGACCACGGGAGATCAGAAGAATTGTCTTTTGGTTGGCATTGCTTCTTATGTAAATGTCTCTTAGACTAGCAGTGAGAAGTAAACTTTATTCAGTTCACAAAAAGCACTAGTAAATTTACCTACTCCAAGAACTCCACCCTCAGCACAACTTTGGCATGCCGTTCTAGGTGGTGGCAATGGAAAGAGGCATCTATAGCACGGACCACCTTTGTAATTGTAGACAGTAAGCTGAAGCATACGTTTCCCTTGTTAAAACTTAAATTATGCGACATAATCAAGCATACATGATGACTTGTTCTCCATAAAGCATTATGCAACTGAAATGCTAGAAGAAAAAAAATAAAATTTAGGCATGTACCTGTCCCTCCATTCCCAATGCAGCACCTGAGACAAGAGGCTGCATCATATGAAAATAATTAATAAGCTGTCCCTTAAATCACATTATGTACATAGGTATAAAATAAATGCATATAATTGCACCTTTTCAAATTTATAAAAAATAAAACTGATGCCTAGTGATTACAAATCTTTTAGAGATAATAATTAGTAGGCATAACTTCCTTTTTTATAAATTATTAGTAGGCAACAGCATAGGAGCAAACATAACTTCCTTTTTTTTTAATGAATATCAATATCATACAGAATAATGCTGACTTTGGAGTTGCATTCTGTGAGGCCGAAATCTTAGAATAACAAGTGAAAAGGCCCATATGGCATCAATTAAATTTGCTCATACATCAAAACATTAATATTTACCTTTCCTAGTACCACGCAGCAATCACTGATCAGGTACCTGGTAGGAGCATTATCTGTTGCATCTACTATTATATCATATCTATCAAATTCGCATAATTAAAACAAAGAAAAACACGGTTAGTCATAACATTCAATGTTAAATGAAAGCATAGAAGGAAGAGGCCTCAAGAAAAAAGTAAGATCAATCAAATTATAGAAATCATACTTGCTAAGAATTTCCAAAGCATTAGAAGTCCGCAAAGCCTCTTGATGTTCCACAACTTCAATAGAGGAGTTGACCCTAACATTCAAAACATCTTAGTTCCAAGGACAATGATGTTACAAGCATTTGAAAAAAAAAAAAATTCTAACGAGGGTTCATTTTCAGTTGTCCACAAAAAATTGATGTGGTAAATAGTAGGTCAGAGAGCAACATACGAGCGACAAGCAGCACCGGCAGATTTCACTTTTGGCTTACCAACATATGCTTCTGTGTGGATAACCTGAACAAAAGTAAGAACTTGTCAAAACTAATAACCGTAGTGAAGTTAAAAGAAAAACAGTAAATGAACACAAACACAGAAGCAAGATACTTTAACATTGTACTCGCAAGAGTGTAAACACCCAAAGGCCGATGCCGGACACAAACATATATGAACAATACACAAGGTACATGTTGCACCTGCTATGCCTAAAAGGGGTGGGAGGGTAAAACAGACAATATTGTACCTGCCTATGCATATTATTCAGCTCAACCACGTCATGATCAACAATACCCAAGCGCCCTGAGTGTAGATTTTAAAAAGTAAGCTTTAAAATTATATAGACTAGAACAAGGATGATAGATAACAGAATGGTATTTACCAACACCAGCAGCTGCAAAGTATAACAATGCAGAAGCACCCAATCCACCAGCTCCCACAACCAAAATCGATGACTTCAACAGATTTGCCTGCCCTGCTCCCCACAAACGCAACAAGTTGGGAACATTTACGACAAATGCAAAAAGCACACGACAAGATACTAATTCTTATGGTTACCATAAAGCAACCTAAAAATGGAACTAAACAATATCCAATACTTGAGCATACATATGCAATAAATAGAATCTTCCTTCATTAAGTTAAATTTAGTTAGGCTAATGCAGCGCGATAATTAAGCATTTGAGATATTGAAAAGAAGACCTTCAACACCAAATGAAGGAAGCATAAGATGACGACTGTATCTGTGGATCATGTCCTGCGTCAAACCGTTGGTGGGGTACGAAGAAGGATGAGAAGAGCCATTGGTCGGTGCGGCGTCGTTTCGGAGATTAATCTCTCTGAGTTGAGCTTCAAGCGCAGAGATTTTATGCTCAATTTTTGCCTTTGCATCCTTCAGTGAATCCAATTCCCGAAGAATCTCCGACGCCGACATGGCAACAACACAGACTCAAACTGTGACTTTGCACTCTTCTCTTCCGTTAGCTTCACCCTTCAACCTGTTCCAGCGCCACACGCACCAAAACCAAACCAGGGTTTTCTACCCCAAATTTTACTATTCAAAATAAGTTTGGGAAGGATGTTTTAATAATTAATTATCGTCCATATTTAATTACAAATCTGATTTTTAATATGAATATATATTTTTTTACTTTTATACTCATTTTATTTAGTTTTTATATTCTTTATTTCAATTTTTTTAGTCCTTGTGAATTTTTAAAATAATGGCTAAAAGGATTATAAATGAAATATATAAATATTAAATAATGCAGATTCAAGGATTACATTTTTTTCATTTCTAATCATTTCAACAAAAATAAGTAAAATGTGTTATATTTGAAAATATAAATTAAATTATAATAGGATAACACTGTTCCACATTGTAACATAAAAAAACTATTGAGTGGTTGAATTATACGTTAATATTTTTAATTAAAAAAAATAGAACAAAAATAAAATGTTCGTATTTTAAGGTATCAGAGTCAATTTTCTTATGAGTATCTAAATATCATCAACTTATTATTGTTTGTGATATTGAGATTTATGGTATGACAAGCAATACAGTGATGCAATAACACTTAAATTTTAACGTAATTACATATTGAAAACCTAAGCATAATATCACCATTGAATTAAAACAATTTTATATCGATTAATTGTATTATGCGGTGTTGCCTTCCTTTTATTTAAGCATGTGCTTTATTTAAAAGCATCTTATAATATTTAAAAGTATTTAGAATATATTATAAGTGGTTCTACTTATTAGGGATTAGGAATAATAGTGACATATCAAATAATACTAAATAGCAAACAGACAGTGGGTGATGTAAAAAATCGGCAACATCTCATTTAAATTTATATATATCATTTTTTTTCATTAACACATACTTGTAAATTAAAAAATATATATATATATCCTTTATTGACTAGATATAAATAACATAATTTTGCTTATTGAACTATAAAATAATCAATTTATTCTTTTTTAAATTTCTTAGTGTAACGATTAATTTAGTTGAATAAGAAAAGAAAAGTTTAAGATGTTTGTTTTAACAAAATAGTAAGAAAAAAATAATCACGCTTTTTCATTATAAACATTAATGTCACGAGAGATTTATCACATTTGTTATTTATTTATTTTAAATTAGAATAGTATTTACTGATGTTAAAATGTATTTTAATCTGATTCTAACTCATAAGTTAAATCAGCTTATCACTAGTGCAAGTTAGGTTAAATTGAAAAAATTTAGTGTTTTGAATGTGAATCAGGAAGAGTCTCATACATTTAAGTCAAGAATCGAAAATAGGTTGACTCATAAATGATTTAGGTTCATAATTTGATTTTTTAAGTACTAGAATATTCTTCAATCATATTTCAAAGTTTAATTGTTTAATTTATTTATTTGATATTTTAATTTTCAACTATTTTTTTTATAATTCTTTTTGAAAAATTAGTTTAATATTTTGATTTTTATATTATAAAAAATTAAATTGCGTTGGTCTATTTTATTGTACTATAGTAAATATATAAATAATTTTCAAATCAAAATATGTATAAGTGAATTAATCCACTAATCTATCAAATTCATGGTAGGTTAAATAACGTTACAAAAGTTTTAACAAGCTAAAAATAAATTCAGCTTATAATAAATCAATCCATACAAACCAAATAAACTTACTTTGACACCTTTATATAAACAGAATTATAGTTAATATTTGTAAATATAAAATACAATCAAATTAAAAATATTATTAAATGCTGACTTTAATATACTATATAATTATTATTGTTATTTTATAAGTATTTCTGATATATAAATAGATGTACATTAAAATTACATGATTTAACCTTGACATTGTTTATTTAGATTTTAGTCTAAAATTGTATTAATCTGACCAAAATATTGTACTGATTTAACAAAATATTGTGATACTAAAAAGTACTTTTGATGTTATATTTTTTTATTATAGCTAAGTGACAATTAATCTTTCATATTATCATAAAATTATCGATAAGTTTCAAAATGTCCTTTAGTAATTAAGTAATATTAAATGTATTACAATTAATATATTACTTTAAATATAAAATTAAATAATAATTATATTATTTAAGTAAAATATTTCACTTATTTAACTAAATTGTGTGGCAATGGATGGAAATAGTTGATAGTTTTAAAATAATAATATTTTAATCTATTTTTAATTTATCAACTTTAATTATTATTAAATTATTATATTATATTATTAAAAAGAATTAAAATAAATAATTTAACGATCGAAGTAATAAGTTAAAATAAATCAAAAATAGATTAAAATATTATTATTCATAGATTTAATAGATGGTATTAACCAATAACAAATACTGTACCGTGTCCAGGTGCAGTCTTGTTTTTTTCTCTATTTTAGCAGACATTAAACACCAGACTGCTCCAATTATAATTCAAACTCAATTATAATTATCAATTTTACTCAATTTTATTTATCAAACCTTATCTCTTTATTCAATTCAATCCAGTCCAAATTTATGTCCAAATTTTGTCAGAATAATGATACTTTGATTTACTTTGAGTAAAAAAAATAGATTTTTTTTTTTTCAAATTCAAATCCTACGATTTTTTTTTTCCTTAGTTGATAATTTATTGGATTGGTATTAACCAATGGCAAAACCGTGAATATCTGCGGTGTGTTCAGGTGCAATCTTGTCTTCTTGTTTTCTATTTAAGCAGACATTACACACCACAGTGCTCCAAGAACAATATTTTTACCAACTACTCACTCTCAAACAAACACAGGGAGAGAGAAATCATGGTTGGTGCTCACTTCAACACCATTCTCCATGCCACTTCAAGATCATCTTTGCTAAAATCCACTACCACTAACCCATTCTTCAACAACACAATCAAGGTATCTCCGATTTTTGTTTCTTCTACTTCAATTTCCCTCTCTGATGCAGTGTACTAATTTATGTAATTCTGTTACCCACTTTCCATGAAAACTTTTATTCTTCTGTAAGAACAAACAACCCCACCTGGAAATTAAATTAGACACATGAAAAGTGGAATCTTATCTTCATCATTTTCAGATTCATTTTGCTTGGAATCTTAACTTTTTTGTGTGTTTGAGATGGAAAAATTCTGAGGTTTTCAGCTTTCTGCATAACCCAGTTCTTGAAAATGGAAACATTGACATAGGAATGTTGAAAGTGCAAGCAACTCAAAGGGGTTTGCTATAGGAGTAGTGAAAACTAATGAAATTTTACTGTGGTGAAAATATGTTGAAGAGTGAACAGAGAGTGGGTTCTGGTTTTTGGTTATTGAACTAAGGAATTGAGAATTTTGTTTCAGAACTATGGACAAGCAATCAATGGAAACCGTAGCCGTTTGATGGAAGAGAGGGCACCCTCCACAGCTGAAGAGTTTCAAAGAGTTGCTGAGGAAAAGGCCAGAGAGACGAAGGAAGGGCCAGGAACTCAGAATGTTGAAAAGCTATGTGATGGTGCACAAATCGGTGACTCCAAGGTTGGATCTGTCAAGAACTGAGATTAGAATTTAGAAACCCTTTCTCTGAACTATCAGATTTCTACTGTATGCGCAACTAGAATAAGATTATGTTATTTTCCATGAACTTAATTGTAAGTGTTTTCTGCACCTAGAATAAATGATATTATTGTTGGATCTTCTCAGAGAAATACGTCTGAATTCCTAAGATGGTGTCGAATGATTTCATCAAAATCGGAAAAAAAAAGGTAAAAGGTGAAAGACGTATATGTATTGTTTTGTAATGAATAAAGAGACTTGGTTGGGATTTTATTGTTTTCCAGCAACATTAGTTTGGCATGTCTCATGTGTTGTATGACAGAGCAGAATAAACAATTGTGTGTACAATGTGGTTAGCCTTTTTTTTTAGGGTGTCAAAAGAAGTAAAATGTGTTGATATTTAAACACAAATTTTTGTCTTAGAGTGGTGTTTGCAAGGTAAAATGTGTCTTTTCGATGAAAGAAAATAGTTGATGGTCCCTCCATTGTGGCCATGTTTTGTCCTAACTTATTTTTGTGGTTGGGAGGTATCATCCACTATCACATACATTGATACGAGGGACAACCTCGCCAAACTTTAGTACTTGGATCCCATTTACCATTATTTTGTTTCCTCTCAAATCAAATTAAATAGAGATGGATATGAAGAAAATATTCTATATAAAAATATCATAACAAACTAGTGTGATGAATATAGAAACGTATGAGTAATTGAATCTTATATTATTAAAAAAAATTATATTGAAACTCTTCTTGACACAATAAGTGGGAAACTCTTCCCAACACTTTTTAATTACCATTCAAAAATTATACTATTAATTAAAAGTATATAGTATTGTTAATATTAATTGCAATATTAATAGCTTTATTTATTGCTAAGATAAGAACAGAATTTACATATTAATTAATTCTAAATCTTATCCTTAAGTGGTGCAAGCTTATCATTTACTCTAATATGATCTTATCTTAACAAGCTTGTTCATTCTGATATGGCCTTGTTTTGGTTATCTTTTTATCAATTTAAACAACATACGTATACGTAATATATTTATTAAAAAATGTCAAAGTATTACAGATTTTTTTTTTCTTGAATAAATATATTTGAAATGCATTATGAAAGAAAATATGACACGGGATTGAATATTACAAAATGAAAGAAAAATGGACATGACACTGTGGATTGGTGATTAACCAGCACACTATCCATTATGTATGATTGAAAATATGACACGGGATTGAATTAGTATAGTGTATTTGATTGAAAAAAAAAATAAAGAAAAGAAAATAGTGTAATCTATTATATTTTTTTCTCATATATTCTTATACATTTCTAAATTTTTAATTATTTATTTTTGGAAGAAAGTGACTAATCATCATTAGTGAATCTCTTCTTCATAATTACATTTTTTTCGGCCATAATATTCAAACTCAAGATCTTACTTTTAAGAATCTTGGTTGTCACTTTATTCAAATTCAAGATTTTGCTCTAGTAATTTTCATAACACATTTTATCCGTTTTATTGACGCTTTAAATTCCTAACTTTTTGGAATTGTAAAATCAACGAGAAAAAGAAATTAGGGAAAGGAAATATATATTACTTTTATAGTATTTATTTAAAAACGAAAAATAGAGAATAAGAATGTGTTCTATTTATTTATTTGTAAAATTATATCATTTTTATATAGCATGCAAAATATAATAGATTCATATTAAAGCAAAAAACGTAGCAAAAGAAAAACTTTTTAGTACTGTTTATTTATTTTTATCACCCCTTTCATAAATCTAAATAAGGAAAGTGATCGACTTTCTTTTTTATTTCCATTCATCTGCATCACATATTATTTTTCACTTTTTTTTTTCCCCACTATTTAACTCCCACACAAAAAGCTAAATATTAATAGTGACAATAAAAACTTTCTTGCAGTGGATGAATAGATATCGTGTCATGAAAATTAAAGCAGTGGGCCAAATCAAACTTTGCCACTCAAATTCAAAGAGACGATGATGAAAACCATCACATTTATTGTCATTTTTTTTTCTTAAAGTAATTCTGCAGAGATATTCTTAAAGCAAGTGAGAAAAAAATAAAAAATAAAAAATAAAAGGTTTTGCTTTTTACTCAAGAGTTTACTTGCTTCACTTCATCTTATTGTAGAATGTGAGATAGAAGATGAAAGGAGTTTGTTAGGTGAAAATAGAATGAAATATTGTGAACAAACTCTCACTACATGTGGCCACGAGCCCATAAGAAAGTTTGGCAGCTTCATATACTCAAATAGATAATGAAAAAAAAAAAAAACATATTTTATGATTCGTTATCTATGACTCATTATTTTTGACGGATGAAGAATAACACATGTAATGATATGTAATGAGTTAGGTGAAAAGATCATCTTACGTAATCACTTGAGAATAAACCCTCTTCTTCACAAAATGATGAATTTATCGAGTTGATTAACGGGAGACATGATATTAATAAGATATATGTTCAATTCATTTCAAAGATGGAGATTATTTTTAAGTAATTTTAAGGTTAAATATGTTTTTCTATTTCTCAATTTTAATTAAAAATTAGAAGTTTTTTTTTTCGAAATTTTGACTTAATTTAATATTTTAATTTTATAAATGTATGAATTTAATATTTTTAATCAACTATGATTAAATTTATTAGATATTTTAAACGTTTTTCATGATATCATTTAAGTTGTTGTTTACATCGTTTGACATATTTCTATTGTAATGTTAACATATAAACATGTTTAAAATGTTAAACAAACTTAAAAAAATCGATAAAAGAACTAAATTTATACATTTTTAAAGATTAAAAATTAAACTGATATAAAATTTTTAAAAATAACTAATTTTAATTTTTATTAAAAAATTAAAAAACAAAAATATCTTTTAATTAAAATTTTTAAAGTAAATAGTTTATGGATATTATCTCTACGAAGTATTTCTATCTAATGACGCTTACATTCATATTCAAATTCCTAAAAATAAATTATTGGACCAGATGCTCCCATAACAAGCACAAACTGCTTATAAGTTTTGTACATTAAATAAGATGACAAGATAATGTTCTCAATTTTTTTTTTAAACGTTAAAAGAATTCGTTCAGGTTTTTATTTTTCGAGAAAGGTGAATAACTCACTTTCTTTTACAAAATTATGAAATTATTTTATCAAATTTATTGATGTAGCCATTAAAAAAAAAAAAACTATATAAATGAGTAGTAATACGTCATGTTTGTATAGCACGACATGAAAAAAGTTTTATTTTTTCAAACAACTTCAAATTATTAATGGTAATGAAGTTATGTTTTGAAATCATAATTAACTTTTAATTTTCTTTTTTTAATTTATATAAAAGATGTAATTCTTTATATGTAAAAGAAAGTAAAATTAAAACTTATAATTTTAAAACATGACTTCATCATTTTGATAACTTAAAACTGTGTTAGGAAAACAAAATTCTATATTTGTATAATGTTTTAAAAATATCCTAATATTGATAAATTTAAGAAAAAAATAACATCATTTTCATAAAATTATATATAGTTTTAAATTTTAATCTTCAGTAGCTTATATTAGTTAAAAAGCTTTAGTGGACTACAGTTATTATAAAAGAAGAAGAAAAAAATGAAAGAAAGGAAAACAAAAACACGTTGGCAATTAAGATGAGAACAGACCAAGTTTAAAGTCTGAGTTAATTTGATCTATTTAATAAAAATGTTACGTTTGGACTTAAAAAATATGTTTGATTAAGAAAATCAGGTTTCAAGTTATTAAAAACCTATTGAGAACATAAATTAAAAATCCCATATCATAAGTAAAATAAATATTTAGGATAAAAAACATATTATTAATAAATTAAATTTAATATTTATTTTAAAATTTATATTTTATAACTATTTAAATTTGGTCTAATCTATTTAAAAGTTCACTTGATAATCTATTTAGATATTAAAATATGAAGGAAAAAAAAATCTTAAAATATAATTTAGATTGAACTCTTAAAATGCATGGTCAGAATCCATAAACGTTTAGGAATCTGGACTCCTTGGCCCTCTAAAACGAAGATGTTTGGGTCATTTCTTCCTGCAATCCTATTTTATCTTCCTGTACCCCATAACTTTCAAAACTCCCATTTTACCCTCAGTGAAATTAAAAATCCTAACGTTATAATATATATAATATAATACTCCTTGCGTATCAATTGGCCTGGAAAATGACCAATGGCAAAATTTTTTCCCATTTATCCTTATTATAATAAATTATGTCCGTTAATTAATGACAAGAGTTATATTGTCAATTAATAATAAGAGTTATGTTATATAACATAAACAGTTATTTTACGTAATATAACAATTATTGTATCCGTTATGTACCATAATTGATTATTATATTATATAATGTAATTAATAATTATTTATTGTAATTTTATTAATTATTAATATTTTATTGCTCTTTAACTTTAATATTATGATCAAATAAATTTTTTTTATTAAGTATAATTTGTATTAAAAACTATATAATAATTTTTATTTTAATATTTAATTATATCTTTTGTATAAAATATTTTAATTATTTTATAAATATTTTAATTTATAACTTTCGATTTTATTACATCAATCAAATTATTTATAATTTGTTTTACTCTTAATTCTCATCCTCTTAACCTAAGCTATTACATTTTTTTTTTCTTCATGCTCTAACTATCGCCTCAACCAAACATAAAAAACAAATGACATTATAGTTTCAAAATTTTGTTAGAAAATTATTTTTGCGACGCTTTCTTTACAATATTCCAGGTAAAAGTGCCAGGAGTTGGCACACCACGCACTCTCAATGCGCGTCAACCAATCAAGAAAAAGAAAAAAACCGTTAAATGGGAACATGGACTCTGCTGGGTTTTCACATTTTGAACTTTGTGATTGTGACCAATGCTTGAATTTTGAGGACTTAAAAATACCGAAACATCGTGGCAATAAATCCTGCTTGATTTTCGTTTCGGCTGGCTTTTCCATGTGACCATTCCCCCGCAAATTCAGTTACAACAGAAAGTGCTTTTGGGCCTTTAGCTCATATACCCTTGCAACCGTAATTAAAGGGAAAGAAAATTGAACATAAAAATAAAAATCAGACACAACCAAACCCAAGAATCTCGTGAATGTTTTAAAACAGTCTTTTCAGAATTGTGGGATCTTCTATCTCCATTCTTCCATGCTCCAACTGTTGCATATTATTATTACACTTACTCTTTTGTGTCGGTTGATGCAAGTACTTACATCGCCGATCTATAAAACTTGACATTTTTTTCAACTGTTTTTCTTTTTACGTTATATTTGTTGTCAATACATTGTGTTTTTATAACTTTTTATGGATAAAATTGCAAATCCTTCTTAATATAAATTTTTCGATAAAAATTATTAATTTTTTATAATTTTGTATTCATAGTAATAAATTTAAATTCTAAACTTTGAATGAATGCATAACAAATATGACAAAAATAAAAAAGCACGTTTGTTAATTGTAAGTCAAAGGGACACAACCCACTTTCACTACTTATGCAACTCATTCCAAATGCTAGTAGAAGAAGGGGTACACTTTCCTATTTCACCTAATGCCTCTAACATTGACTCTATAGTTTGTATCTTATACTGTATACTTAAATTACGATGGCGGCAAAAAAGTAAGCACTGCCATGAAAAAATTCTCTGGTAGGGCACATAATGGAGCAAAATTTTTCTCTATAACCTTAACTAGCTAGAAGCTATCAAAGGGGTTTTATTGTGATGAACATCACCATGTGACTGATGATGCAATCTAGCAAAAACCCCTACTAAAGCTGCAGTGTTGTAGGTGCATGCCTCTGTTTGGACGTAATTTGATCTCTCATCTTTAAATTGGTCTTTGATGTCAGGCCCACCAACGAGGGCCCCAATTAGTACATTTGGATTGGGTTCACCGCGTCCATACCAGCTATCATAACCCTGAATGCACCCAATAAAACCCTTGTTTTCCTTTGATGATTCAATGGATGCGCCCCTATGGTGCACCCTCTGGGGGAAATCGGGACCGTAGCCTACCAAGTAACTCATACCCATTGGATTAGATCCTAAGATGTAATCAACCTGTGATTTCGCAAAGGCAAACATCTCGTGTGGACCCACCTCTCCCCTTTCGCAATGCAGCTTCTGATGTGTGGCTTGGAGGTGATCAGAATACAGTGTGAGAAGAAACGACGCCGTTGCCACGTACTGCATGTTGTTCCATTGGCGGGTGTACAATAACCCCCCTGGGGTGCGCTCCACGTTACTCACGTTGTTGAGGTTGAGGCACGCGCAGAGATAGTGCTCGGCTTTTGAACGATACTGTTTAAGTACGACTTCATGCTGCTTGTGTTTCTTTTCTTCCGTTGATAACTGTCATAAGGAAAATGTCGGTAAGCAATTTTCATTATTTCATTCTAAAATGAATCAATAAAATTAAAATAGATGCTTAAATCACTCTCAATTATAAACTAGGTACAAGTAATTGATGATATCATCGATAATCACGTTACATTAAAAGAGTTAAATATATTTGAAATTTCTAAAATTATATGCGGAATTTTATATTCCAAACTTATATTTGATATTCAAACATTCAAAACAAATAGATGAATATAGAGTTAAATATATTTTGATTATTTAATTTTAACTGAAAATTGAAATAAATCTTTTTTTGAAATTTTGGACCAATTTAGTCTCTTATACTTAGAAATGCATGAATTGATTCTTTTTAATACAAGTTTATTAAGTTTATTTGATGTTTTAAACAAGTTTATAACATTTGAGTTGTTTATACTGTTTAATACATTTTTGCTTTAATTTTAGTTGAAGATCGTCTCTAAAATACGTTTAAAACATCAAATAAACTTAACAAACTTGGATTAAAATAATTAAATTCACGAATTTATAGATATGACAACTAAATTTATTCAAAACTTCAAGAGACTAATTCTGATTTTCATTTTAAGAAATTAAAAACATATTTAACCCATAAATATAATCTTTTTTAACGACATTAAATTTTGGAAATTTTGTTTGCATTACATACTGATATTTGATGGTAAAATGGGATGAAGACATGGTAAAATATGTTAAATGGTGTAAACACTTTAAATGTTAGTCCAAAACACCATTTAACACGAAAAAATATTATGAGGGTTATATCTGTTAATTTTTAAAGTTTTGAAATCAAAGTATATCAAAATTTGAGACAGATAAACTTTAATTTTGTATCAAAATTTAAAGATTAAAATTATATTTAATTATTTTGAAAATGATATTTTTATTTCATTTTTTTTTTACTTTGTTATATTTTTGTAAACCACGCTTTCTTTTGTTTTTACTTTTTACAACAAAAAAACATGAAGTGATACCATCAGTCTAGTACTTCTATCGTACCTTCTTTCCAGGACAGTTCAAAACTTTGAAAGGTAGAAGAATGATTAAGCAGAGATTAGAAAACACAAATTACAATAAAGTAAAAGAAAAGAAAGGGATTTAAATTGGGAAGTGTGAGGAAAGAGATGATTATTGTTTACCATGGAAGCAATGGCTTGAACACCAGCATATTTAACATCCCAGCTGAACTCACTGATGGCCCAAGTGGTCCCACCAAAGTCATGAGCCTTCTCCACAAAATAGTTTAAATATTGGTCCTTCTCTGTGGCCTTATAAAGCCAAATAGCTGCCCACAGCAACTCGTCCATGTAGCCACTAACGGAAGTATAATACCCTTTAGCCACTCCAACACTCTCATCATACTTCCCTTTGTATTTGTCACCAAACTCAAACAACTACAACAAACACCAACCACATCCCTATTATAATCTCAATTATCCACGATCAAATTCACATTAATCCAACTAGTTTAGTTAATGTCAATAAAACAAATACCTGTTCTGCATGATGCAAAAGTTGTTGAGAGTAATGTGGATTTGTTCTCCTAAACACCATGGATGCCGCCGCCAACGCCGCCGCGGTCTCGCCGGCCACATCCGACCCAGGGTTGTCGCCGTCAACCTTGTAAGCTCGCCGTGACGTCGTCATGTCCTCCGGCCGCTGCCAACAGTAGTGATCGGTGTAGCCGTCACCCACCTAAACATGTTCACTCATAATAAGATTATGTATATAACAATTTTTACAAGAAAGGTCCGCATATCATGATTTTTAAACCTAATTTAATTTCATAAAATTGATTTATAAGATGAGATTTACATCTTTTTGTATAATATGAAATTATTTTTGTTTCTAGTATGTAGAACTAGAAATTATTAAATGATATATTTGGAGTCCGATAACGGATAAAATATAATATCTAAAAAATTGTTAGAATAAGTAACAACTTAATTCTGATATCATGTTATCAACTTAATTCTGATATCATGTTAGAAGTAAATTTTAAATTTAAGTTAATCTTAAAAAAATCAATTTATAAAATGAGATTTGCATTCCAGACATACTTACATATTCCACTCACGCTTACATAACCTTATCACCGGTAGATGTAGTACTTCTCACAAAAATTTCATCGCGTAAAATTTTCTTATAACTTCTAGTAAAGTTTAAACAAATGTTATAAAACTCCATGTTCATGGCAGGAAAACAAGGAGAGATCCGTAGAATCTTCCGACATTAGGATCGATTCCTCCGGTTAGTTTGGAAGAGGCATTGAGTTCTCAACGGCGGCGCGTGGGATGATTAATTTAAAAAAGTGAAAAATATCTTGAATTGCATGGAGTGAATTGAATTACATACCTCAACCCAAAGAACATTGGGGTGTGTGTGGGCCTTTATGAAATAGTCCGTTCCCCACTTGATGGCCTCGAGCGTGTGAGCGTACTCGCCGGCCGCTGCGATTTGTTGGCCGTACTCTATGGCAGCCCACGAGAGGAGTGTGACGGTGAATGCCATCGGCAAACCGAATTTCACGTTGTCCCCTGCATCATAGTACCCTCCCACCAAGTCCACCTAAAAGTCCCCAAAAACAAGAACCATAATGTTGGAAGAAAACCCAAAAAAAAACGAATATAAAAGAAAACATGGTTTTGGGTTCAGATTTTATAGGAAGCAATGGAGCATGTACCCCTTGTTCTAGGCCATCGGTGAGGGCAGAATGGTGACGCCAAGTGACCCTTTGGTTGTAGGGTAAGCGTCCTGAACGCTGCGACTCGAAATAGAGTAGGCTCTGTGACAGGGCTTGGCCATAGTTGAAGGACTCACATAAATGGAGGAAGATTGTGGTGAAAGAGAGTAACCAAATACATGGTGCCAAATACCGTATCTGAACCTTCTCTTTCTTCATCTTTCAATCTTTCTCTCCTCTTTCTTTCTCTTTATATATGGTTTGTTCAGTGTTTGGGATTACAATTTACCATGTCATTTTCATAGGTTTTATTGTACTCTCTTTTGTTTTGTTCGTCAACCAATACAGTGTTAGAAAATTGTACTTTCAGACGTGGCGCGTGAAAAACATGTTAGGGTTAATTTTTCCGAAATGGAATGTTTTGTACACTAAAGGGAACTAGTTATGGAATTTATATTTTGTCTTTCAGATTATTTTCTTTCAACAGCTATAAAATGTATTTTTTTTAAATTTAATTATGATTTAATTGAACCTAAGTTTGAATTAAAAGACTAAAACATGAAATTATATGTACACTACAAATTGACGAGTAAGGTACACTAAAAATTCCTGTTCAATGACTATTTCCCATTGTTCAAACTGTCCCCTTTTTTTTTTCACGTGTTTTCATCCGTTTACTTAGTATATATTAATATCACTTGCAGTAACTGTTATTGGTATAAAGAGTTTTAAGAAATAATTAAGATTAAATTTTTGTATTTAATTTAACTGTATTTTGTAATGATATACTTTTGGTTCTTTGACTACAATTAATGAAACCGGTAAACAAATTAAAGCATAAGTATAAACGTATAATGTATTAAAAGAGTTTATTTTTTTCTTTTTCTAAACTTGTATATAAATGTTGTCTGGGTTCAGTAATTAGAATTAGAATTTCACATAGATGAAACGCAAAGTTTTAAAACAAAAAATTATATGAAACTCTAATTATTAATAAAAACAATATTTATAACACTGTAGATAAATTTTTTTCCTGATGAAAATAAATAGGCCAGCGATTCATTGATGAAAATGGGCCAGATATATGGGCCGATGAACACATGTGTTTCTGGCTCAATATTAAATTGGATGATACTTCTTCCATCTATCAATTTTCTTTCTGCACCCCATCAAAGCTTCTGGAAAAAAAAAATCCGGAAAAAAAATTCCGGAATAGAAGCGGATGAATGTCTTCTGAAAAAGTGAGTGAGTGTCTTCTGAAAAAAATATTTCCAGAGGTGATTTAATGTGTTCCGGAAATAAGATCCTGAATAATACGTGAAGGAAGAATTTTGATGGGTTGCAATAAGTAACAGCCTATTAAACTTATAAGGTTTATTTAAATTTTCATTGGGCTCATCCACCTCTTCAGCCTGCGAACATGTCATATTGGGCCCCAAACTATTACAGTCCCATCGAGAATAGTGTTGTTTTATTTGGGTTAATTCATAAAAACAACAACTGTTTCGAGCCAAAGAAAAAAAAAAAATCCTTTTCACAATCCATTGTTGGAAATTTCTTCAGTGGCCTAAGAGTTGATAAGGTTTGATCACCATTTAAAAATAATGTTAAATTTGTCTTATTTAATCCATTGATTCTAAAAATACTCGAGGAACGTGTTAGGTTAAATGATCATCAACGTAAATTGGTCGTCTTCTACCAAACTCGTTACTTTTTGTACTGGCGCTATTATAAATCTTCCATTTTTATGAGATTGTTTTAAATATATCTGTAAGCGTATGTTCATTACATCACGATACTTGTTCCCTGATGTTCCTTCTTCGAATAGATTTCCATGTTTTCTAACCATAGATTTATAACTAACACGACCTTTATCGTTTATGTTCTGGTTGAGCGATTTATCTAGCTTTTCAAGCACAGCGACAGACTCCTAAAGTAATGGAAAGAGAAATAAAACACCCACTTTTGGATTTAGGATTTACTTCAAAAAAATTCGAATAAACTCCCTCAACTATTATGAGACATAATATTTTGGGTTAAATATATTTTTAGTCCTCAGTGAATTTTGAAATTAGTCTATTTCAAAAATTTTGATCAATTTAGTTCTTCTTCTATCAAAATATGTGGATTTAGTCATTTTAATCAGATTTTGTTGGATTTATTTGATGTCTCATACGTATTTCAGGATTGTATTTGAGTTGTTTATATTGTTTTACACATTTTGTTTTAATGTTAAGTCAAATACTATTATGAAACGCGCTTGAAATATCAAATAAACTTAACAAAATTTGATTAAAATAACTAAATCCACATATTTGAAAAGATAAAGGACTAAAATTGATCCAAAGTTAAGAGACCAAATACATATTTAACCCTAATATTTATACATGTAAGAGGTACTCCAACGATTGAAGTGAGTATTTTTTGACTATAGGGTATTAAATACTCTAATTAATGTCATCTAACTACCTTACTAACATCTTCTATTTATAGTTTTGATCATGAGTTTTTTTACTTACCATTCAACTAATCATGGCCCAATAGTGCTTAAACATGATTAATCGATTGATTCGTGCTAATACATTTTTTTGAGTTTGGATAGTGACTTGCATCATTTCACGATCAATCATTCAGATAATGTTAATCAATTTGACATCATATACTTATGTGTTTGCATTTTTTAAGTTTTGAAAAAAAAATTAAAAGTAGTAATAAGAAAGACACAAATATAAGTGTATAAAGTATAAATAAATAAATCCATGACAACTTTTTTTATTAAGAAATATATACACACAAAAAATAATTCTCTTTAAATAGGTATGAATATATAGGTATAGATATACGAGTGAATTGATATCATATTATCCATATATCTGCGATTCATCCACAAATAGTTGGAAAAAGAAAAGGCTTTCAATTAGGTCACAAGTGAAGTAACCCTCTCTCTTCAAAACAACAAAATCGCACCACTTCCACAATCAAACCCTAGCAAGCTGAAATTGGTGACCAATGGAACCAACCACAGAAACATTAAGTGAATTTCCACCATAAATACCGTCAAAATCTCAATGGGAACGGAAACGTAAGGGGAAAGCATCAGAAATTGGCCTTATAAATATCTAGCTTCAGGGATGAACGTGAACTCACCAAAAAATCTCAGGTTTTAATTAAAGACACTTTACAGATCAAAGCATGAATGATACCTTAACCTACTATTCAATTTTAGTTTTGCTGAAAACAATTTTTAGAAAATTTAAAACGCCAAAGAAAGAAAACCACTCACAAAAATGAATAGTTCTAGTTATCATTAAGAAATTGAACAATGTGAATGAATCTTATACCGACCTAAGATAAGTGTAGAATTGTCTAACCTTATTATTATTGTGATAAGATTTTAAAAGTGTAGTGTCAAAATTGGGAAGATGCAATTTGACAAACAGTTTTGACTTATTAAGGAAAAAAGTTTCATTCAATGTACAAAATATTAATTAAATGAATTGAATACACGGTGCCAAATATAAATGTATGTTTCATGTAATAAATATTTGTGTGGCTCTTGCTTGAGAAAACACTCAAGTATAGTTTTCTTAATAATAAGTCCCTTTTACTTAATTTGGCTAACATGAACACGACTCTGCCGACTCATTTAGGTCCTTCAATTCTCCATTTTCTGCACCAAAACCCCATCTTGAGTGTTGAACCGAAAAAGAAAAAAAAAAATCACCCTCCAACTCCAACCACTTCTATTTTGTTAAAGAATTATTGAGTCAAAACACATAATTTCTTAAATATATTTTCAAATTCACATATAAAATTTATCATAGTTCAACATATATTTTTTTGCCGCATAATGGTGAAAATTAGGTAAGTTAAGTCATAATTAAAAAATATAATCTTTGGTGAAATAATTTTTAAGGAAAATATTACAAGAGATAACATCAATTATTTTATGATGATATTAGATGAGTCGAATCATTATAAAATTACGCTGTGTTATGTTCTAAAATCGAAAGAATAATATATTGAGCATCAACTATAATTCTTGACTTATAAGTGATAATGTTGAATTTAATAATTAATAGTAGAATTAGACATATGAGTTTAATTTTCCAAATAATAATTATTAGGAAGAAATTATTGAAGGGTGTTAACACTCCTTTACGTTTATGATTACACATATTGAAAGTTAATGTAAATATTTATTAGTGATCTCTCGAAAATTAAAATTACAATAAAATTATTGTGCAATTAAATTTGTAGTCTAATTTTAATCAGTCAAATGAATTTTGTAAGTTGATAACACCTTTGGTTATTTTAGTATAAAATCTAAACCCTAAACTTTATAAATTTAATTAATAATACTATATTATTAGAATAATAAATTATGTTTAAAACCTAAATCAACACTTGTGTTAGGTAAAATATATGTTTTATTGGGATCAAAGTGTTAATTTATTCCTTCGTCCTTAAGTATTTTTAATTATTAAATGGTCCCATACACATTTGATCGCATTTATAACTCCAAAGTCACTTGGCTTTTTGTGTAGAACAGAAGAGGAATGATACATTTCACCGACTAATACAGAGGCCAATGATTATTTTGTGTATAAAAATATCAATTATCATTCATTTATTTTATTTTGTTGATAATGGCACGTCATTTCTTTTCTTTCTTGTCATTTGTGTTTCTCAAAGTACATACGGTGATATAAGAAATGAAATCAAGATAATAAAAAATTGCACTGATATAAAATATCCTTACGTATAATTTTTTCCTAGCATTGTTCTTTTTGGCAGTTTTCGTTATTGTAATGTTAGATGAAGACCTTTTTGAAAACACTGCATATAAAACAGACCAATTATTAATTAAATTATAAAGAAAGGAGCAACTTGAATTTTGAGCTATGTATCACTATTTTAGGATATGGATAAAGATAACATCGATCTCAAATTTTCCTTTTTAATGATTTTGAAAGGTAATATATTATAGTTAAATGCAAAATTAGAAATTGTTTTTATTCTTAATTTTAATATATTTTGATTTAAATTTTGAGAGGAGACATTTAAAAAATTAACTTATTTAGATTAAAAAAATGTTTATTTTTAAAATTAAACAAAGCACTACAAAAAAAATATTTTTAAAGCTAAAATACGTAAAATTAATTACCCCGCCCAAATTGAATTGATAGCATTTACACGCTTACCCAAAAGTCGTTATTTTAGACAGCAGAAAAGTCATAATTGGAGTTAATTTATGGGTCACTATCTATTAAAAGATAATTCACTTTAAATTTTATCTCAATTTTATTTTTTTGGAAAACATAGCCAAATTAAACTTAATTAATTTTTATATAAATTAAATAATTTTCTAATAATTTTGAGTACAGCTTTAAAATATTTGTTAATTTTAAATTCATTATTTTGTTAATATATTATGATTAGCTATTGTAAACGTATAATTAATATTTTTGTCTAAAGAGAATATACTAGCTGTTTATGATATATTGAAAATAAATAACTTGACAAAATTCAAATTATAATATTAAATTAATATTAGGAAAAAATAAACTATAACCGTCTAACTAAATTTGAGTTGTTTTTATTAAAAAATATATATAACACTAAATTTAAATTATTAAATGAAATCATAAAAAATGTCATTATCCTATTTATATTAACTTTAAATAATAAAATTAATATAGAACATTATTGCGCAGCATTCAATAAATATTGTAGAGGAGACTCTGAAAAGACCCTAAATAAATAATATTAATACTAGCTGCATCATTATGATCTCATGAAAGAAAAAAGAGTTTAGTGAAAATATTTTTCTTTTCAAAAACATTACTATTAAATTTAAAGAGACACTACTTCAATACTTTTTTTACTTAGTAATATATCCCACTGTCTAGCCTGAAATAAGAGAGAAAATGTTATTAGGAATAATGAGTGAGCATGATATGTGTGTGAAAAATAAATCATTTTCATTGCTTTGCACATGGAATTAATTATGCTCAAAGTAAAGTGAAGAGAAGTTTCTAACAAACCTATAGGTCAAAATAATGGAATTAATTTTCTTATATTTGACAAGAAACATAATTTGATTTTGGAAGAAAATGGTGTAACATTTCATAGTCTGATGCATGAAATTAGAAAGAAAACACACCACACATTGACACACAAGTCCACCTTTGACAATTCCCAAGTTTCTTCTTCCACAAGTATTCTACCCTTTCTTTCATACTCAGTTTTCTTCCTTTTTCACACACAAATTAAAATGTGATCAAAATTAAGTTATATATCTCTGGGGATAGTTGTGAACAGAGAAACTGTATTTGAAACAAAACCAAATTTAGTAGTCGAAGTTTGGCTACCTAATCACTGCTAGTGATTATTATAATTTAGCCACCAATTCCAAAAGAAATGGTCATGGAGCTTCAGATTTTTTCCTGGACCATAGTTGAAAACAAATTAAACAAAAAACATGCACTGTTTCTGTTCTGATAACCCCAAGAAAAAACAAAATTAGAAAATGGAAAACCCAAGTGGTTAAAATAATAGTACGACACTGCCATGATGATTCCTCTATTGAAGGCAAAGAATTGATGAATCACTTATTTACACAGTGGTGTACAGTGTAATGAATTAATGGATTCCAACTCTTGTTTTCGCAGTTTACCCAGAAGAAACAAACCAAGCACAAGTCACCAAATCAAACACTGCTGGATGGCAGAACCCCAACGTTCAAATTTGAGAAAAATGATTGAAACAAAATCATAATTGTCTCTAATCAACGTTTCTTGGGTACACAAACACAAACAAACATGTACCTCCACTCTCCCGTTTCATTCGTGACGTGTCCCTGTCGACAAGGTTGTCCCATACACGTGTACGGCGACAACATAGGCCACTACGAGATCCAACGGACACCTGAGCTAACATTTTATGGTCTTTTCACTCTTCTGTTCTGTTCTGCTGGTAACGGACACCTGAGCTAACATTTTATGGTCTTTTCACTCTTCTGTTCTGTTCTGCTGGTAACATTTTCTAACCTAACATTAGCGGTTGCGGGATTGTGCATTGGTGAGTGGGTCTCCAACACGGGTCCCACACGGCTTAAAAGTGAAAGCTCTTTTTCCTCAACCACGCCTCACCCATCAACAACTACCCTCACCACTATAAAATCCATACACTCCCTTCTCACCCAAAATAACTGCAGATTTTTTCTTTCTATTGTATCGTCTACAAGCTCTGCTTCTCCCAGAACCAGAGCATGGCTACTCTCGCATTCTCCTTCTTCTTCCTTCTTATTTCATTCTTTTCATCATCAGGTAACAAAACAACATTTCTTCATGCTCTTTATCTGTTCGTGCACAAAAGTTACATTTAATAATGTTTTTAGTTCTACTCTTTTGTCAGAATTTTGTGTCAGATATGAGAGACTTGAACTTTAGCTATGAATGATTCGATAGTGATACTAAAACTTTGAGTAGAAACAACAACAAAAGTACTTGTTAAGCTTTTGTTTGTGACTGGTTTATGTGCATGGCTATATATAACTTTGACCCTTTCTGTTACCACGATTCTGGTTTTTCAGAAGCGGGGTCCGTAGGAGTAAACTATGGAAGGTTGGCGAACGACCTACCTACACCGGCGAAGGTGGTGGAACTTCTTAAGAGTCAGGGGCTGAACCGTGCGAAGCTGTACGACACTGACGCCACCGTGTTAACGGCGTTTTCGAACTCGGGAATCAAGGTGACGGTTGCCATGCCCAACGAGCTTCTCTCGAACGCCGCCGCGGACCAGTCCTTCACCGACTCATGGGTGAACGATAACATCTCAAAATACTACCCCGCCACGCAAATCGAAGCCATCGCTGTGGGTAACGAAGTGTTCGTGGACCCAAATAACACCACCGAGTTCCTCGTACCGGCCATGAAGAACGTGCTGGCTTCCTTAACCAAGAACAACCTCAACACCAACATCAAAATCTCCTCTCCCATCGCACTCTCCGCGCTCCAAAGCTCCTTCCCCGCTTCATCCGGTTCATTCAAAACCGAACTGGTCGAACCGGTTATTAAACCCATGCTCGACCTCCTCCGCCAAACCGGTTCCCCCCTCATGGTGAACGCTTACCCGTTCTTTGCTTACTCAGCAAACGCCGATAAAATCTCCTTGGACTACGCGCTCTTCAGGGAGAACGCCGGCGTCGTTGATTCCGGTAACGGTTTGAAATACACCAATCTTTTCGACGCCCAAATCGACGCCGTTTTCGCTGCCATGTCAGCGCTTCAATACAACGACGTTAAGATCACGGTTTCCGAGACGGGTTGGCCTTCCGCGGGAGACTCGAATGAAATTGGAGCGGGCCCGGAGAATGCCGCTGCGTATAACGGTAACTTGGTTCGACGCGTGTTGGGCCAGAACGGGACCCCCTTGAAGCCCAATGAATCGGTCGACGTTTTTCTCTTCGCGCTTTTCAACGAGAATCAGAAAACAGGGCCCACGTCCGAAAAGAATTACGGATTGTTTTACCCCAGCGAGAAGAAGGTTTACGATATTCCGCTGACGGCGGAGGGTGTTAAGAACGTGCCGTCGTCGGGCGTGGGGAAGAACCAGGTTCCGGCGAGTGGGGACGTTGCAACGACGTCGCATCAGGGTCAGACCTGGTGCGTTGCGAATGGCGGTTCTTCCGAGGAAAAGCTTCAGAACGGTCTTAACTACGCTTGCGGAGAGGGTGGAGCCGATTGCACACCCATTCAACCAGGTGCCACGTGTTACAATCCTGACACGTTGGAGGCTCATGCTTCTTACGCTTTCAACAGTTACTATCAGAAGAAGGCACGTGCCGCTGGCACCTGCGATTTCGGTGGAACCGCCTATGTTGTCACCCAACCACCTAGTAAGTATTCCTATCTTGAATTATGTCATTTTTTTAAAGAATCTTAAAAAAAAAAAAAAAGAATCGTTTTTTTAATTTTGAAGCATGGATTTTTGTTGAAACCGTGTTTGATGAATTTGTGTTGCAGAGTATGGGACCTGCGAATTTCCCACAGGATACTGAATGCAGAGAGATGGAGTGGGTGGGTTAATTTGGTGAAGCCTTTTTTATTTGGATTCGATGGAGTTTTGCCATTTTTCTCTTGTATTCTTCCATTCATTACATGTCATTAGGTTTTGATTAACCTGTGTTACCTACTAATAAAGTCTAATATTTATGATTGCTTTGGGGTCACTCATTTCTTTCACCCATTTATCTGTAATTATATCTGTTTATATTAAATTTTATTACAACTTATATTACTTCTAGTGAATTTTCATGTTAACTAATTTTAGCTCAATTATTATTATTTTTTTTTCACGCCAACACCAATCCATAGTTCTGATCCTCTGTCATAAACTATTGAGTTAATTAATATATAAATACATGACACTGATTAAACTAACTAATCCTCTGTCATAAACTATTGAGTTAATTAATATATAAATACATGACACTGATTAAATTAATTAGCACAGGTGTTATAGCGACTGTGTACATATTTTTTAAATATGTGTGATATTATATTACATTATAATGGTACTAAATTAATATATAAATTAAAATTATATTTATTAAAAATAAAGTGAAATATATTATTGATATTTTAAAATATAAAAAAAAAATTCATTTATATATTACTAGCGTAAACACATGCGTTAAGTAATGATAAATTTTTAAAAATTTAATAAATTATTATATTTAAAGAATAAAATTAGTATTTTGAAATATGGATAGAAAAGGAGAATTCTCTCTATATATTATTATAGATTATAGATGAACGAAATTTCGGCCTCGTCTATTAGTGGTCATGAACTTGATCCAAGATAATCAATAATGGGCTAAATTTAAGAAGGCCCACTGCCTCTTAGTCTTGTGTATGCTATCCAAAATCTAAAGGACATAAAACACCCTAACCGAGGCCCAAGTCATAATATTTTTCTTTTTCACCCAATAATTTATTTTGGTGTTATATTTGTACTAAAAATAAGTATATTAAAATATTGAATCGTTGTAAAATGCATGTCATAGAAATAAATTTTATCTCCAAATAAAAATAATAAAATATCTTATGTTTTTAATTATTATATAACAATTTAAATATGTTTTATGTTGTCCCTGTAAATTTTGTTCTCTATTATTACAACCGTTTAAAAAATTTCCTTATTTTTCAATCTTTGATCAGGGTTCTTTTTTAGAGGTCATCATTAGTTAACTATAATTTAGTAAAACAATGTAAAATATCAATTAGAAAATATTTGACTATTTTTAAGTAATCTTTTATATTATACAAATAAAATAATCACACATAATCTTTTATTTTAAAATAAATTGTGAATAAAAACTTTTATACTATTTTTAAATGTTAATCAGGTTTTTGTTTCTGAAATATTATCTAAAAACTGTTTCACGTAATTTTAATTTTAGAAATATATAATTGTCAAAAAAATTAATTTAAAAACTAAAAATCTAGATATTATAGTGTCGTAAATTTCATAAAAGAAATATATATTTCAAGTGGGCCGATAATTTCTGTAGAAGAGATAGCATGTCTCCAAGCTCAAAATAATTTGGGTCTTTCAACGGCCTGCGATTTAGACAAAAAGTAAATGGACCAGTAACCTAAATGATTTTAAAGCCCAATATCATTTTCCATATTTTTGCAGATTAAAATATAAAAAAAAGTTTTTGCTATGCACACCTCTTAATTTAGTAAGTATTTCCCCCTTTTGCCTTCTTCTTTGGATATATACATATAGTTGCTTAATTATCGTTGTATTTTATTTATCTGTTTCCAATAATCCTTATATCACCCGATTTCTTTTATTCATTCGTAAACTCTTTTTTTTTAAATAGTACAAACCAAGTTTACTTTTCTGAATCTCACGCATTTAAAACAAGTTCAATGTGTATATACTAATCATATTTTGTTTTTTATATATAAAAAAAATAAATAATTACTTTTTATTCATTATAAAAATGAAAACAAATAAATTTAGTACCTGTCAAATATTCTTCCTTCTTTTTCGTCTTTTCAAAATCTGAATAAATTTGTTATAAATTTAAAAAAAATTAAGAGCTATTTGACGTTAGATTTAATATCAAAACGTGCTTAACATTTTATCTTTAACACGTATGTAGTTAACGAGCCTCACGTAATATAAAGGAATTTTTTATTGTGAATTTTAAAATAACAAAAAATTCATACGAAAATAAAAACGTAATTATATTAAAAAAAATTGAAGTAGAAAGTGAATTGGTATTAATATTTGAAATAAATTGGTTTGTTAAGGATGATCAGAGGAATAGTGGTTGAAGAATTAAAGTAAATGTTTGTTGGAAGAGAGAATAATAAAAGCGAAACCGACCATAGGCACCATAGATAAGAAGGAAAGTGTAGTTGCGTGAGAAAAAACGCGGGTGCATAATTTTCCCGCGCACCAACCACGAATGAAGCCAAAGAAAAGACAAAAGAGCGATTGGACCTCACTTCCCACCATTCCATCACCTGCTGTAACTGCCCTGCGCGTTTCGCAACGATTCCTTAATTTTAAATTCATAAAATAATAATTAAATATGTTTTGTCGTAAATTTTGTAATGTAAATCAAAATTAGTCATTATTAAAAATTTTAAATGAATTTAATTTAGTTTTTTAATTTTATAAATACGTTAATTTAACTTTTTTTAATATTCAAATACATTTTATTATAATATTTTTATTTATTTATACCGTTATCAATATTAGATAAAAAACTACACACATTTGTTTCGCATCAATATTAAACATTTATTTGATATCATATTCTTTATATCTTATCAGCAAAAAGAAAGTAATTAAATACTTATATCAATTATTCGAAACACATTTGTTAAAAAGGTTTATTTAACATTAACATATGTTTTACCCTTGAATATATATTTTTTTATCATCCTAATCCTATATATATTTTTCCTTTCCTTCTCATAACTCTGAAATCCTCTCACCTTTTTAAATACTTCTGAAATAATAACACTTAACTTAAATTTAGATAAAAGAAGAAATAGATATGAGGAAAGTTATAATGCATGAAATATAGTATTATTAATACTGTATTTTTGTTGTTCATTAAAATTTAGATGAAGTTATTAAAGATGATGATATTTTATTTTATTAAACTCACGTGAAGTTCATTCAACAATAAATGTGGGATCAAAATGGTATATTTTTTAAAATAAAATAAAAATCGGGATGACAGAAGGTGAGACATATGTCTAACTCTTATAACAACAGAAAAATAACTTATCAAAACTTTAATATCAAATATTGATACAAATGTTGTAATTTGCTGATAATTTTATTATGGTCACTTGTGCATGTAAAGTGAAATCAAATTAATTTAAAAAACTAATTTGATTACGATTATATTCTGTACACAGATAAATTATATTAGATTAAATTTATTTTTATTTAATTATTTTAAATTTTATTAGTAGGTTCAATCAATCACAGTGTTTTTTACTTTGTTAATTGAAAATTATTGTAATTGAACATCTTTTTAAAAAGGTGAAAAATTACAACAAGGTTAAGAATATATTTCAGACGAAAACTTGACACTTTAAACCTTAACTTAATATATATGCTACATGTATAGTTTGAGTAATAATAAATTAAAAGGAGAGATACTTTATTTAGTTTTTTGATTAAATTTTTACAGTGATCAAATGTGATTACGATTTTTTTTAATTGAATACGAGGATTAAAATAAATTTTTAGTTATTCATAACGTTCCAATTTACATGCTCATTATATTTGTTTGTGTTTCAAATTAATAAAATACTTTTGATGTATCGAGTAATTTAAATAACTTATTTTTTTTTTGTCTTCAATTTCGTAAGTTATTTTTAAGAAAACAAATTTATCATGTTTTTTTTTTAATTATTTTATCATTATCTATTTCTACTTGTTATTCGATATTCTTATATGGTATTTGTATAATTATAATTTATTTCGTGATATTTAAGAGTGAATAAATTGAAATGAATATCATTTTAGTATTGTATACTTTATATTTGTTGTAAATTTTTTTTTTGTAAAAAGACTATTTAATTAACATTTCAAATGTTAAAAAATAGTTACATGCAATAATATGAACACATTCGATATTAATGGAGATAGGATGATACTAATATTTTATACCATTTAAGTACGAGAGTATAAATAAAAATTTGATTTTTACTTTAAAAATAAAGATAACATAAGTCATGCCATTTTTCATCCCAAGACTAAAACTATCACTAAAAAGAATATTAACATTATTTCTCTCATCACTTGAGAGTTACATCATCACTCAAGTGACATGACTTAATATAATAATCTACTAATTACAAATTTTATCTAAATCTAGAATAGTAGACTACTTAAACTTAAATAGTGAAAAAAAAGTTGTTTTATTATCTTTAGCATTCAAATTTCAAACTATACCTTCAACAATCTATAAAACACCAAGACAATAATAATATACGCATGCAATAAATATTATTACTTAACCATAACTCGAGACAACTCCTTACCAGAACAATATAGGCATATAATCAAATTTTTCATAATATAACCAAAAATTGTCAAATATCTAAAAACTATGATATTAGGATTAAGGGTGTACAGTTAGATAATAATATATGAGAGTTGTGTAGAGAAAGTGAGGAGAATGTCAAACATTTTTTATTTTTCTGTAAAGTAGCCCAAATTTTGGGAAATATGTGACAGGTGAGTGGGAGTGAATGCAGTGTATCATAATAGTTAACTTCCAATACTTTCACCTCATGCAATTAAATGACAAACAAAATCAATCATGAAAAAGAATGTAGGTAGCTACTGTCTAGGAAATTTGGAAACATAGAATGGGGTAACATTTAAGTAAGGGAATGTAGACCTAGAGAAAATCTTTTGTATGGCACAGAAATACATGTTGGACATGGATGAAACATGACCTGCCCAACATAACATTCTCATATAGTGATTGGTACCAATGTCCAATTCAATGGTTAAAAATGTTCTGAGTTAAGTTTGATGTTTGTCTTTGAGTCAACCCAGAGTATCTGTATACTCTATAGATAGCAGACAAATTTTATTCTACTTTGTAGGGACCATATTGGTGACAAATTCAACATTCCTCAACTTTATTTCTTAAGATAAACACCACATCAGAAAATGGATTGGTGTTGAAACTAAATGAAGATATCAATAAAGGAAAGGAAAGAGACATATAGTATTTACATTGAAAGAAACAACAAGTGAGAAGTTGTAAAAACTTATTAGAAGAACATCTAGAGTGTTTTGATTTCCTTTTTGTCCTTCATGGTATTTTTTGTTTTTTTCTGTAATAATGTTGTAAAAGGGTTAAGGTAATATAAACATATTTTTTTGCTAATAAAAAAAAAATCTAAAACTATCTATATAATTTATAACAATTTCTATGTATTTAAAACAAGATTTTTATCCCTTTGACATTACACAATCAAGTTATTTTTTATATCTAATTACCAATAGTATCATCATCAAAGTAATGACTAATGTATAGATAGTTTTCCTTATCTGAAATTAATTTAATTTGCAAAAATATTAACTGTACAATAAAAAAAAAATCTTCAACTCCATATTTGAACTCTCCGAAACTTGAACATAAAGAGTTTTAATGCTTTAACTTATCCAGGTCTACAATAAATCCATTAATTAATTTCTCACATACAGGTAGAGAAAATAAATACAATCAACTAAAAAAACAAATAACTTACCTAAGATTTTAATTTACCTATCTTAATCATAAAAGAAAATTAGTCTCTGACTTAAAAAAAAAGGTGAAAATACATGTTTAAACAGATACAATAATAAAATAGGTAATAAATAAATTGTTTTGAGGTTATTTATAAAAAAAAAAATCTCAAGACATTTGTTTATTTTTTATTTAATTTTAAATTACACAACCTAAACAACCCGAATTTTACACATCTTTATAAAGAGTTTGTAATAAAAATAAACTATACAAAAACCGTTGTATTCAAATAAACTTTTCAATACTCTGAATTTGAGTTCCTATATAGAAATTCGTGAATATTTATAAATTACTTCTACCTTATTTCATTTCGAATATTATCTTTCTTCTATTGTTTTAGGCCTATGTTTTGGCATGACAATATCAAATTAGTTAAACTATTTCAATAATCTCAGAATTATATTACATTTTTCTTTATATGTATATTCAATGTTTTAAATTTTCAATCTTTTTAAAATTAATTATTTTTGTAAAGAAAAGTATAATATTTTGTACAAAAATATCTTATATTGTTTTTTTCTGATGAATTTGAAGACAGAATAAATAGTTCGAAAGAGTGAATGTGCATTCTTTATCCCAAGGCAGAAGCATATGATGAAAGGAATAAATGATGCAAAGAAAAATAAATTAATGGGGTCATGTGAAACCAGTGAGCATATGGAGGTGCATGCATTCTTCTCTCTTTCTCCCTCTCCATTTTAAATATATTTTATTTCATGAATTACAATGCAAGATAAAGAGAAACCAAACCTTTAAAGCCAATTTCACTTGCTTTGGGACTAAACAATTTAAATGATTGAAAAACTCATGAATTTATGAATGATTAATAGAAATAGGCTTATATTGTCTCCAATAACAAAAATACATTGACTAAAAATAGACATTGTTTCTATTATTCTAGAAAATTAAAATCACAAGATCGAGAATTAACCATGTAGAATATGCTTTTTCAAGTAAACGAGTTACTTACCCGCGTTGGCAATTATGGATTCAAGAAAGCAAAATTTGAATTTTTAAAACAGTGAAAGAAAAAATCCTTGAAGATTTGTATGGCTTAATTGAGAAGTCTTTTGCACTATTTTCTTTTATAGTATAATATAAGATTATTATTGTTAAAAATAAAGACAATGGAGAGTGTCAAAAAATAGTACACACCAATAATTACTCTATTGATTTTGTTGAAAATATAGAAAAAATAAAAGAAAGAAAAACATTTAGCCGGCTATAAACTGCACTTACGCATGCCATAATTTGGTCCTTCCTACTCAGCCGAAATATTTGAAGTGAATGGAAAGGAACAAAAACCCGTTTCTTTCTTGAAAATGGTTCAAAACCAATTACTATTATAATAATAATAATAATTATTATTATTGCATATTACATGACAAGGAAATACTAATATTTATGAATTAATATTTTAATATTTAAGATACAGAGAAGATCATCTGTTGCATTTGCATTTACCCCGTGTGCCCACTGAAAAAAAAAAAGAAAAAGAAAATACGATATATGATGAAAGGGACCTCACCAAATAAAAAGTACACCAACCAAGGCAAGGCAAATTTTACCTCCAAGAAACCCCAAGGGGTACTCTCGTCTTTCCACAAGA
>Ga0209589_1001642_pt1 | contig 37391 bp, 18 predicted proteins | sample CowpeawhiteBW_FD_187525 | JGI IMG/M metagenome (GOLD analysis project Ga0209589, IMG submission 187525) | Root nodule microbial communities of legume samples collected from California USA - Cow pea white BW (SPAdes) (version 2) | ecosystem: Host-associated > Plants > Roots > Nodule | place: USA...
CTTAAGGAATGTTTTAGGAAATTTTACATAAATTAGGTGAAAACCTTACTAAATGTCTCTTTTTTTTTTAAAAAAAAAACGTATTTTAAAATATACATTTTTTTTCCTTAAAATAAACCTCTTAATTACGATGAATAGTTCCGAAAGTTTCTCTAAATGACTTTTTGATTTTTCTATAGCCTTCTTTTTAATATCATTAGCACTAATTTGTGATGTTTTATTATATACATTTCATTTAAAACAATTGTTTCATCATCAAACATAACATGCTAAGTAACAATAACCGTCGTTAAATTATTTTAGTGTAATTTAAGCATCTATTATTATCTAGGAACGAAAAATATATGGTACGTTTAAACTTTTAATTAAAAATGTAAAGTAGTATTTTCTTATTAATTAAAAATGCTTCTTTCTTACCATGTTTTATTCAAAATGTTGTACATAGAAACATTAACAAAAAATAGTTATTTTTATTTGTTTTAAAACCTTTGAAAATAAAAACAGGAACAACATTTTTTTTTCTTCAGGCTAAAACCTAAGTAAGAAGAGTGACAGAAACCGCCGGAGCACACAGGAGCAATATATACGAAGCCGTGGTTTGTTAAAACTACCAATTGCCGCGTTAGAAAAAACTTGCCTTTTCCATTACCAAGTAAAGAACCTTTATCACGAACAAGAACACGAGGGTTTTACTTTGACATTCACTTTGCCCTAAAACCCTAATTGAAAACCGAAGATGCAAGAAGGCGGAGCCAAAGCGGTGTGTGCAGAGGAAGCTCTTTCTCTTCTCAATTGCGTCACTCAATCTCCCTACGATGAAAACAAATGCCTTCACCTCTTGCATTCTTTGCGCGACTGCGTCCTCGCCAAGGTACTCTTTCTCAAATACCCAACTCTTCAATTACTGAATCGCATTTCCTCTAATCGTTGTTTTATATCCATTCTTTCGATGGTATCTGAACGAATGATCATGACGATAAGTAAGTTGTAATCGTTTGGTTTGGCCTGTAGACAACACTTTTCAATTTGCTGAATTTGTGTTTCTTTAATCATTATATTTTCTTGATTTCTTCCTTTCTGGTTCGAATTTTAATTATTCTTCTTTGAGAACCCTTGCAATTGTCGATTTGCTGGTTTTATTTTTTCATTAGTGGAAAAGTTAAGAGTTGGTATTTGTTCGGTAGGTACACATACATAACCAATCATGCATGTGATGACATATCAACTAATGATTTTCTTATTAGTAACTGAAACTACTTATTTTACGCTTCCATTAGATGTTGAGTAAGTTCTTATATGACATTTTGATTGGAGTTGCACTTCATCAGAATGTGTATTCTGTTGATTCAGCCATAATTACTCACTTCGGAGTTGCCTTTATGTTCCAAACTTGATTGCTGGATATATTTGCGTTTATGTTTGCGGATGTTTAAATATAGTTGTGCTTTCTTCTGCTTTTTTTTTTTTTTTTTTTTTTTTTTTTTTTTTTTAAAAATGGTTTTCGTTTTCTGCCTCGACAGAAAGTGAAGAACTTTTCCCTAGCTGGACAAGAAAAACAGAAAACTGAACCCAGTAATCAGAAGGTTTGATTATAGATTGGTATCATCACTGCTTCACAAATGCCTTCTAATTCATATATTTATGTACCAGAAGCTATTCAGTTTCAAATTTGAATTTCAAATATTCACAAATAATTTTGATTTAGACAGTTTTTTTGATTTCAAGTGTAAGTTGAAAGGGAAGTTAAGTAAGTTGCTTGCTCTGCATCTCTCATCATCGGATGTTGTGCAAGTTTTTCCTAACCTGGCCACCTTAATCGTAATTATGGCCTGAGGTTAATACAACCAAACATTTCCTCTTTACCTTGTTCAGTTTAAACACTGAACACTTTTGCTACATGGGATGGAATGTATGATCTGTTTTAAATGTATGTGTTTCTAGTTAACAGCGAATACAAGTATAGCATTTTAATGGATGGGTTCTCTGGCTTTATAAGAGAACTTTTATCGGTACAGTAGAAGAAAAAATATTTTGTATTTGATTGATGATGTGTTTCTAGTTAATTGTTTTTAGTAATTTTTTTATTTCCTGAATTACAGAATTGTTAATTCATTGCCGATTATTGTTCTTAATCAATGAGCTATAATCTGATTATGCCAAAAGCAAGACAACCATTATATTACCAAGAGAAAACCATAAGCAGTCTGAAATCTGTTCCGACTGCAAACACTAGCCACTAAATGGCCCAACATGAATAAACAAAACACCTACTCTTCTAACTCACACCAGCATTACATTCCTCACTTCTCTCCCTACTCGTTAATCATAACGAACACAACACAGCTTTCTGCTCCTAATTCAGAAGTTGGAGGAAATTTAGGCCGAGTGGATGATGTATGTGAGTACCAGAGCCAGCAACATCAGAGTATATGCTATCCCTTGATCGATAGACGAACCTGAATTACAATACAACACAAAAAGAATTACTAGATTGAACTTTTTAATATATTGGATCAGGAATTAAAAATACAACAATTCAGGTTTAAAAGATATCCTATGGATTGTTGTTGTTAATAATAAAGAAGAAAAGTACCGTCACTGGAAGGGGCAAGTGCAGGGGCTGCAGTTTGAGCCTGAACAGCAGCAGGCATTGAAAGAGCAAGAATGAGAGTGGCAACCATGGCCATAACTCCCAATCCCAAGGAATGCTTGCAAACACCTGCCATCTCCAAATTACAGTCGCTTCTCTTTTTCTCTCTCTTTCTCCTCTATTTGGTGCGGAAGAGAGAGAGAAAAGAAAAGAAAAAGGAGATGGAGGTGAGAGAATGAGAGGAAGAGGGTGGGATTTGTGTTGTGTTAAGGTAATGTGATATGCGTAGGAAGAGGTTGTTGCGTTTAAAAAGGTGATTAGAGTTGTTTTGTGGGGGAGAGACAAAACAGGAAAAAACCACTCTATTGTGGGCCGTATGTTTCGGAAACCCATCATTCTAATCTCTCTCATTCATTTTATTCTACGCCAAAATTCTATTATTATTTTCTTACGTATCTGTTCCAATGTTTTAAAAGGCAAACGAATCAAAACTCACGAGACACTGTTATTCTATTAACTTTTACAAAAATTACATAACTATAACAATTTCAAGGATCATATGATGATTCATCAATACCACACCAAGACAAGTATTCATACAAGTTGAAACTTACAGAAAACAAAAATATTAACCGTTTTCTCTAGATTATTGTGGTTACTTCACGTTGCAAAGAGATACCACTCGGTGCTTTTGAAGAAACATGCCATACTGTTATATCAATGCCTTGACATTCGAAAATATCACATCACATGACGCTCACTTATTGTATTGCCAATTGAAATTCAAGCTGATAATTTATGGATCCTATTAGCTTATGTGTTGCCACCATTAGTGAGTACTTGAGTTTTTTTATGAGAGTGTCTCTGTTAATATCACAAATTAACACTTGAGTATTATAAGACACTTTTATTGCTTTAAATAAAAATTTATTAATTTTATATTAACATACTAGAAAACCTTTTTTTTTAATTTTTTCTTGAAATACATTTGTGTAATTTAGATACTAAACAGGTAAAAATTAAAAAAATTAAATTAAAAGGTAGCCGTACAGTACTTATATACACACATACATGCTTGATTTATATACACCTTCAGATAAATTTGAGATAATGACCAATGATACTATAACTCATATTTCTTACCCTCATCCTTTAACCTTTTAATGTAGTTTACACTAAACTATGTCAGGGAGCAAAAGATAAAAATAAAAAAATAAGAGTAATAGTATAATTTTTCTATCTTACCCTCAATTATCATTAAATAAAAGGCAATACACATATAAACAGTGGCGTTTTCATTAGTTAATAATAGTATAATTATTGTTTAATTTATTCTATTACTTTATCTTAAAATGTGTGTGTGTATATATATATATATATAAATTATTAATTCTTTAAATATTAAATAGCATAATCTTTTAAAAAAAATATATTATACAAAATATTTTGAAACTACACATTTTAGCAAAAAAATACAACTTATAACTCAACCTATTATAATTTAATTAATAAAAAATGGATTAGAATGCATAAGTTCTAACAGAAAAATATAGCAACACCTTGTTGGATTAAGTCATGAATATGGCCGCAATAGATCCAATCCAAATAGTATTAGTGAACTGTTTTTAAGCTACGAACATCACTAACAAAATACCAGGGGAAATTCAAGATGGTTTTCCTTCGAAAACTGTGAGTGTTAGTGAACTGCAAGCTACGAACATTTCATTACAGGAGCACATTACTAGTTCAAGCATACACTTCACCCTTCATGCAGAGATATAGAGTTTAATCTTGAATCTAAAAGTTGGTAGAAACTCCTGCCATGTCCATTCTGAAGTGTTAATCTTTTACACAATGAATCTGCTTCCTGTTTAGATTCATCCTCCTCTACTTTCTCTGTGTAACAAGCCTTTTCCAACAAATGCCAGACTGAAATCTTGGATAAAACTCAGCCTTCAAATTGAAATATCTGGTTAATATTTTGACTTTTTCTCTTCATAATTATGCCTGAACTACGAGAAGTCGTGCCGTCAAAAGAATTTTCGATGAACTGCGAGAAAATTAATGGGATTGACTTGAGTGTCAAGGGTGAAACACTAAAACTATATATTGGACTGTACAAAACAGTAAAGTTCCCCCCTTATCAAGGGCAAGCTTCCCCTCAAATCATCTGTAGAACTTTTATACATCCACTTGTATTGGCTGCAATAAGCATGTCTGATTTCCCTCTCCAGCACACACTTGAAACAAATTGACTATAGTCATCATCAGTCTCTTTACCAGAAACAGGATCAATGGACCCAAACTTGTGCGAAATGATTGGCATGGGAAAAGATTTATAGTAGGCATAGACCTGCAAGACCATACATAGGTATCACTGCAAAATTTGTGCATATACAAGTTACGGAATAGGATGTGTGTGCTCTCATTTCAATGATTAAAAAATCCTAAATGGATAATAATAGTATAACACTTTTTTGTATTTGGCAACTTAAAAGAACGTCTTACAAATTTATAATGGAAAATAATGCATACCTCATTTGTTTCTGAACCACATGTTATATATCCATCAGCAACTGATAAGCCCACAAAATTCTGTAATAGCAAGAGGTGTACTTAACTCAGTCTTTCTGACGTGAATCCACACGAGTCGTCCACCAGAGTTGTTAACAAAATCATATTTTGGCAGGTAAATCTGAATTTTTAAATTTGCTTTTCACTACTTAGTCAGTCCACCACAATCTTCATCTAACACCGTAAAAAAGTGAATTTCTTTTCCTTTTCTAAATCCAATTTTGGAGGTGTGTGACAAACAGACCCTTAAAGAGAGAGGCCATGGAGATAATTTACAATCAGAGCTACAAAATATAAAATCTAACCTTTTCATTGGTATGTCCAGTCAGAGTTAAGCTGCAAGCACTAGTTGACCGACCCACAGGAGAGGTTCTGTTGAGATCCCAGATCTTCAAGGTATTATCGGTTGATGCAGAAACTAGTGTTTCAGAGTCCAAGAATTTGACAAAACTTACAGATTTACGATGACCACCCAACACACACCAAGGGTTTCGAAGAAAGCGAAGATCATAGCAATAAGCCGAATTATCCGCGGATCCAAAGGCCAGCATATGAGATGAATGAGCAGAGAACTGAACACAACAGACATTAGCAACATTCCTTATTGTGCCTAAACTGTTTTTCTGCAAAATAATTTTACATTTGATTAGCTCCGGATCAATTGTAGGCAGAAATTAATTCATAAATGCCATAACAACTTGAGAGAAAACAACAAACAATACTACCGTTTTTCAGTCAAGCAAATTCTCGCAGTTTAAGCAGAATTGCCTTGACCTGTGTATGCAGGTTAAAGAGATTAAGCGTACCTCATTGACACTCCACAGTTTCAAAGAACAGTCATCACTCCCACTGGCAAATTTAGTAGGGCATAAAATAGAGAAATCAACAGACCAGGCCCTCTTTTCATGTTCGGTGAGACGAGAAAACTCTTGACCTGTATTGGCATCCCATAGCTGAAAATGCATCCATTTAGGCAACGCAATTAGTACTGCTGAAAATAAGAACATATCTCTCATCAAGAAATAGTAGCATTTTTCGTACTACAGGAAAAATTTCAAACTTTTTTTTTTTGGTAGAGGAGGAAGTGATGATATCGTTCTTGTTATCAGGCAAACTCTACGTGATAGGACCCGTACTCTAGGATACTTCAATAAAGAAGTTAAAAAGCAATTCATCTTTGAATTAAAATAAAGCCCGCCATCGGACATGATCATCCTTAAAACGTGAGGTCAAATCATCTAATTAAAATTTGGATGCCAATCTGGAGAAAATTAAATTTTTGTTCTCCACTCGTCCCTTTAGGGTTAGGTCGACATCTTGAAAACGGGAACGAAAAATTATATTTCCATACAAATTTTCTCTTAAATTTTATCCACAAGGTATGGGTCCCATCTTTAAAGGTATAACAAACTCACCCATTGGAGAAATTTAATCTCAAATATGCAAGTGAAAATTTTATTAGACCCATGGAGATAAAACCATTACATGCTGGTTCGAAACTGCATATGCCAGATTGTAACTCACGGATACAGCAAGGAATGTATGGCAATGATGTTAGCAATAATTCAAATGGTATCAAATCTAGTGAGCAAGCCACACAAACCTTAACTACACCATCATAGTCTGTGGAGGCAAGATAGTTCTGGACGTAGCTATTCCAGCAAACACAACTTAGCCTTGATCTGTTTACCATCTCGACTACAGGATAATGGATGTCGACAGAGTTATTGAAAATTGCATCGAACTGAAAAACTTTTATTTTCTTTGATATCCCAGCAGCAGCAAAGTAGTCTCCATCTCTATCAAAACTCAGAGAACAGATTACATTTACTGGATTGTTAAAATCAGAAGTTCTTAGTATGCCCCGCACTTCAAACTTGTGATAACGCGCATACTTGCACAAACCGTCAAAGAAAGCTCCTAAAGTATCTGTATGTTTTTCCATGTCTTTTTGAGCTACACAGAAGTTGTCAGAATTTCTCAGCACATCTTTATCTGGGCGGGTTGCTGTTTCTGTTCCAGGAAGCTTAATTGTAGATCTCGTAGAAAAGTAAACATTCTCAAGTGGGGACATATTTTTCATCAGTCTCAGTTCATTTTCTTTGGAAACTGTGTATACTGGTGGTAATATTTCTGCACTTGAAGCTTCTTTGAGAAGAGATACACCCTCTATTCCGCAGGATGAGTTGTTCTTCAAGCTCGAAGGAGCCAAGGATAGTCTCAAATCATGCCTTCTCTCCACCTCTTTTATATCTGATTCCATGCATCTGATTTCTTCAGCCAATTTGTGGGCATCCCCGTGTTTCTGCTCTTTCAGTGAGATGAGGAAATGCAATAACAATTCTGATTCTGCATCATATTGGTTAAGACTTGATAATAATTCCTCACAGTCCACCACCTTTGTTCCATTTATCACTTCAGATTGTAGGATCTTCCTGTTATGCAAAATAAGTCATCACGTCAGGATATCATAGTTGTCTTTGGTAGATATAGCATGTAAAGAAATGGAATTTCCTTACAAAACCCATAAATAGATCTAGAACAAGATCAGAAAGAAGTCCTCTCACAAAATTGAGCCCAAGGTAAACCTCCTTTAGAGCTCAATTTCTATTAGTCCTCCCTTCTCTCTCCGCATATTCTCCCATCCTATCACGTTAAATAGCATGTAACATTTGTATCTAGCTATGAATTTAAATGTGGGGTTTCGTTGATTTCCTTTTGTATTTATGACTGTACTCTAATGTCTTACTAAAAATAACACACATGTCTTTATTATCTCTTTGACATACAATATTCAGAAACCTCTAATCTACATCACCTACTACTTGCATGTGTTCAGAATCTTTTTATCTGCCTCTCCTCTCTCAAGCTGCCCAGCAGGCCAATTCATTGCTTCCCCTTCACTCCATAACTACCTGTTCTTTTGGTAAGACCTCCGAAGTCTGGTAATTATGATACACAAGATTTTAGATAACTTAATACAAAAGATTTCAGCCTTACCTTATTGTTGGACGTGATAATGGTTCAGGATGCAGCATCCAAAGGCAAAATCCAGCTTCCTTAGGATACTCTGATAGGAAAGCTGAGGGAAGAATCCTACCACGAAGAGCAGACATCGCAGCAGTATGTGCTCTTTCTGAATCAAAATGATTAAATAACTGAAAGAAAGACCGAAAATATAATCAGTCCTTAACTTTATGTAAACTCATGTTGCTGTACTCTTTCAGTATGAATTGACCAAGAATTAGTATTTAATAGAAAAAAACCAGTCAAAACTATTAACGGGTTAAATTTACTACAACAGTTAATTGATTGCAAAGGTTTGAGGTAAACACCAGAACTATCAGTTTCATGAATCCAGAATGACATAGCAATGTTCAAAGCAGACAATAACATACAAACAAAAATCAATTAATGATAACCAGGGCGGGATGATTGGATGAATAGGCAAGAAATAATCATGGTCGTCAAGACAACCATTAACAGAATGAAAAGATAAATATATGGCTTAAGATGTTACTAAATAATGTTCATTTGGGTGTAAATCGTGCCATCTTTGTTTTCTGGACGTGATCAAAGTAGGAAGACCGAGTTTTTTTTCATTGTGACCTCAACTGATCTAAAAGTAAAAAAAAAAATAAAATAAAATGATCCCATAACTTTGGGATCAAATCACTGTTTTAAAGTAACTAGGAAAACTAATCTAATCATAAGGAAATGATTACAATAAATCAGCTGATAATCAGGACCATTAATAAGGAAATAATTATAAACAACAACAATAATTGTACACAGTAAATTTCACGGCATAGCATCTTCGAAAGAGGAAGTAACATTGTATCTAGCAAATATTCAGCATCCAGTTCAAATCATACCAAAACATTATAAAGATAGCTGATGCAAACGAGAGGGCAATACTAATGTATGACTGAGAAAGGGACAGTGTAAATAAGGAATAAAAAGGCATCAAAATAAAGACTACAAATTGCAGTTGCTTAAAGTGCAAACAAACGGTAAATTATCACGAAAGTAGACCAAAACAAACAGTAAATTACAGGCCCATTGTCTCATTATTCACTTAATGTTAAATGAATTCAAATATATTGGCAGTTGACACTGAACAAGCATAAGTAATCTCTGCAGTTAGTTATTTAAGTTCGAATCATCTCTAGGTTTTCCTATAGAGAAAGGGTACAGAGTACCAATATTCCATAGCAACAATGTTTGCAAGCTAAATTTCAAAAAGAAGGGAAGACATACCCCCCACCCTGCCCCCCAAGTACAGACAAAGCATGTTTCCTACACGTGTACTCTCAGAAACACGTTAATTTTAAGAAGTCAAGAATATAGCAGAGAAAGGGAACATTGAATTAATTTAATAAAGAGGGCATCCACCATCTGGACTATGCACCTCAAAAAAAAGGACTCCCAGACAGTAGATATTTGATAATATTGTGCAACCACCCTCAGGACTTGTATACCATTCTTCTTCCAATCCTTCGTTTGAGGAATTCAATTGGAATTGACCGGCATTAGATATGTGAGGGAGGCGAGACGGTCTCCGAATATTATGCTTAGAAAATTGGATATCTTCCTTGTATTGATTGCAATGATCTTGTGATACCGCTGCATTGACTTTAATATCATTGGCAATTTGATAATACAAGTCAGTCCGAGGAGGGCACTGACTCTGATCACCGGCAACTCTAACATTATCAGCGAATTTCTGTTTCTTCATCCGCAAATTATGAGAGGAAGATTTTACTTTCTCCGACAGCCTTTTTCTAATAAGGGAATTCTCTAGCTGAAGAACTTCAGAATTCGCAACGCTATCTAATTTGTGTTTCTGAGTTGGCAACCCAAGATGCATAACATGGTTGGATGGTAGCAATTTAATATAAGAAGGGTACAGATTGTGCATTGCAACTCCCTGCGAGTGAGAACCGCCAACCAAGTCTGCAATTTTTCTGAATATACTTAAATGCTCTGTTTTGCTTCCTTTGTGGTGCCTAGAATTCAACCATTCTCTCAAAGTCACACCATCAGTGTCAGACTCACCAAATCCTGGCACGGTAGCATTATGTGGAGACTTTGCAATCTTTAAACCGGAGATCGGGAATGCATTAGAATCCGTCTGGATATCAATGCCATACTTCATGAGGTTCTGATCTCTGGACTCAACATATAAACCATTAGAAGATGGACCTTTACATACAATACCCTTTCCCTTCAATGTACTTCTACTAAAATACTCTGCAAATCCTGATTTGTGTGCAGTTTTTGTTTGCATTCCTTCGCGAGCATCACCTTCATCCTCTTTTTGCTCGGCTGTATGCTCATCAGCGGACAAGTGCTTCACGACACTGCCATGATCATAATTGACTGATTTTCTAGCTAATATCTCTCGGGAAGACATGGGCCCAAAATCCTCCGTAGCACTAGATGTAGCTTGAACACTCTTTCTAGCTATAATGCGATCCCTTCCCACACGCGAATCAGCAAACGGCTGATAATTATGCCGCCATGGACTCCGGCAATCATGCAAAGACCCTGGACTGTTCAAAGTACCGATTTCTAGGGTAGAACCGTTGCAACTTTTCACCATTAACTCTTCAACCATGACACCGCCGCCATCAGAAAATAGACCTGGATGCAAATGTTCCCTTCCTTCAGCCATATTCTTATCTTCTGGAATTTCATCATATTCTTGGGGTTTTAATATTCCGGGGAATTCAGGATTTAGTGAATAGCCATCATCTTTGTTTTGATGTTGCACTTGCACACCCTCACCAATCTCCAATTCTTCGTCCATGCCGTCAAAATTATCTTTCCACATGCCCCTCACCACGTGACATGAAATTATCTTTCAGAGCGATTCAAGTTCTGCCAAAGATATACTTAAACAATTAGCAATTGCAGACACACGATACACAAACATGCTTCTCGAATGCTTCCCAAACGAAATGCAAGCAAGCAACATAAAAAAAAAAAAAAAAAAAAAAAAAAAAGAAAAAAAAAAAAAACAAAAAAAAAAAAAAAAAGCTTTATGAATTATAGTCAATGGATGCAATTTTCAAATTATAATAACTATTTTACTATTTTACGATCTTATTTTCTCAACTTCGTCCGTGTTCAATATTTAATGTGACGTGGCATGTTATAGAAAAGAAACAAATCTCATTTCTGTAAAATTTATAACAAACAAAATATCCCATTTTACTTTAAAGAAATTATGCCTTGTTAGAATGTCCTTAAATACGCAATGGATGAGAATTAAAAACAAAAAGTATGATAATAAAACATGTAAAACAAAACTTGGATGGCAAGATTTAAAAACCAGTTGAGTAATAAAGTTTGTATTTAAATCTAAATTAACATTAATATTGGTATTTATATCACTATATAGATGGCGAATTTTTCATAATTGTTTTTTGTCTTTTTTAATGAAAAAGGTTTATTTTTGTTAAACCATAATATATATAAAAATATATTTTTTTGAATATAGAAAAAAAAATGAGAAGTAGATGAAAAAACAAGAAATGAGATGAAATATGTAAAAAGAATGTTTTCCTATTTATATATGCAATGCAAAGAGAAAGGTAAAGTAGAGGTGGAGGGTAGAGTGTGAAAGAGAAATGGCTAACGTTGTGATTGTCTTGTCTGCCACTAAGTTGTGTTTGGTCGGCCATTAGCAGAACAATGGTTTGTGGGATTTCCACGTTTGCGTTAGCATTACCCTCTTCTCTCCTATGTCTCCACACATCTTTTTTTTCTTTCTTCCAAACTCATCATTCTTCCGTTTATGCTTTCCATAAACATTTTAATTTGTTTTTTTTAGACCTTCAAAAATACTCTTTATAAATTTCTGTACCACCATTCATTTCTATTCTTATATTAGAATTTTTTTACACTAAGAAATCGCAGTAATGCTTGACTAATATATGAAGATGAGAGAAAAAAGAAAAAAAGAAAGGGGAAAGGAGTGTGATACGAAATATAATAAAACATTAAATATTTACACGTCTGGTAATAAAAGATTAAATATTAGCAGCACTGTTTATGAGAGAATAATTTATTTTCTTGCAAAATTATATATTAATTTTATCAAAAAAATAATTTTTTTTGATTTGACTATTAAATTATAGGTTACTTTTTATGATTATTTATGTTAAATTATATTGAAACATGTATTGTTTAAGAGATATAATTAAGAGGAAGTTATCTATCCAACTTTAGAAAAAGAAACATTATTTCTGAAAAAAAAAATCTTTTACCTTTTTCTTATCTTCTTTCTATTATTTTTCTTTTTTTGAAAAATTTGTTCAATTTTTCATAGATTAGAAATCACTTTAGGAATTGTAGTGAAAAACAAAATAAGTATCTCTAATCAAATTTTGTTTTAGAGTATTTTTCTTCTTCTTGATTTCGTTTTGGAAAGTTGTGCATGCATGAGAATCAAGAACTTTGTATGTAGTTCTTTTAGGATAAAAATGAGTCTATGTATAGCACCTCATTATTAGCATTGTGTAGGTCAATAATCAAAGTCTTCTTGTACAAATTGAACTTTCTTGTGAGATTAATGAAGTTGAGAGGAAAAGTTTGAGCAAACAAGACTTAAGCTCTTATGATTTTGATACTACTTTTGTAAGAAATTTGAAGTATTTTGGATTGGACTTGGTCACAGTAATGTATATTTTATGCAATCGTGGTATTTATCGAAAATTGTTGATAATATATTTTGGAAGTGTAAAAGTATGAGAGTTTTTTATAATTTAATATCTTAATCTTGATGTAGACATTGTAAAAATGTGATTGAAAAGTTTTGAACTATGTTATAAACTGTTTGAGATTTAAAGAGTTGTGAAAGTTGTTATACACTTTTGTCTTTTCTCTTGTAATTGTTTAACTTATTTTATATCCACACAAAAATTGTTATCGGATAGGGACGAGAATGAAACAAAAAATTTATATCTATTGGTACGAAGATGAGAATGAAATTCATCCCAACATCGCTTTGCATGGTATTGGAATCAGTGACATATAAGGAAATATCAAGTGGTGAGAGTTGAAGGAGGTTATTATGACTTAGTTTGCAATGTGAAAAAGAATTGATAGGTCATAGAAATTTATCTTGTCACATTAGTGAATAGATGTTCCTATTATATATCTTTTGTTGTAGTGACATCTTAGTAAATGCACTGTAACAAATGCATATATTTGAGTCTAACTCAACACATGTGTCTTGTCTTCATGAGGTAGATGGTGGTTAATGCTAATAGTATTCTGACATGAGATGTAGCTAATAAGTTAATAGTTAGACATTTGGTTATGGTATTTGTTAAATAAATGAACTCAATTTGTATCCATTAGAGTATATGAATGAGATATGATTATAATATGTGTATAATTTAATATATACATGAAAGTTTTTAAAACTTTAACTTACCCTCTCTGAGTTTGTTTGTTAGTTATCAATTGTAATAATGATCATGTTACATGAAGAACATGTGGATTTTGCAGGATATATGCATTTATGTTTTGTTCACAGTTTATTTTAAAATTATGTAATTCTATATAGAAAATTTTTCCTTGATAAAAGTTTAAATAATAATACATACAATAATTTAAGATCTATAAATGAAATTTAAAGAATTTGAAATTGAGGAACATGGTGTTGATAACATTGCATTGCTTTGAGATGAGTATGTGAGTTTGCTTGCTTTAATATGTATGACTTTTGATGAAGAGATGATATGATGTTCTCAAGTATGTATTCATCAAAATCCCACATATAATAATATGAAAAAAACATGTCTTTTCGTGATAAACAACTATATATGTAAATGTAAAAATTGAGGATGAGTGTGCAAATGTGAAAGAGACTCATACTTGAGAGGAAGATTCTTCGAAATTAAGTGAGTTTGAGTCTTATATTGGGTAAAAGTGAGAAATTTGAACAATATATAAGAAAAAAAGACTCACAAATCTTTTGTATTATGGTTTTGGATAGGAGGTGGTATCAAGTCTCTTTAGTAAATTTACTGATAGCATTGATGTTAAATCTCCCAATGTTATCCCTTGAAAAACCTAATTAAAGAAAGCTTACAAAAATTTCTATTGAAGAATAAATTTTAGAGTCTCTTTCAAGGAATTGCCACGATGACTACCTTTGGAAGAGGTTGTGAAAAGAAGATTTAGAATGTCCACTCCCAAAAAAGGAAACCTCTCCAAAAAACATAAAAAATTTGTGATATGAGACTTAGATCACCAATGCAAATCATAAAATCTAATACGACTAATGAATTTTTCAAGTTGGATTCAATGGAGAGATTCAACAATAATAGACATGAGTCAAACTCACAAAAGAGATTGACACTATCTCCAATACAAGACCTTAAGACAATAGATTTGTGAGTCTCTTTTTTTATATGTTTCCAAACTTTCTCATTTCTACTAAATATAGGATTTAAACTCATTCTTTGATTCTTCATAACTTGAGACTTGTAATTAACCAAAAGCTCAATATATATGTAACGAGGTTATTAAACTTAAATCTCTTATACTTATTTTTATAAATGCTTATTGTCTTTCTATTTGTTTGAAAGGAAACCACATAGATTTTTTTTTCTTTTCAACAAGCATAGATTTGTTTATGTAAATTAAGTAGTTTACATCATATCACTCTACAAAACATTAATAACAACAAAAGTTGTTAGTAAAAGTCTATTTAAAAACTGGAGTTGAAGTATCTTAAGAATAAAAATGTTCTTTGATTTTTAAGAGTATGTTTCGGAGTTATTTATGAACTCTTCATTTTTTATCTTTTTGCAGTGTAATTATGAAAAGCATTTTTCCAATGTTTGAAATCAATTATATTTGTATGTGGTGACCTTTAAATAGGGAAGATGATAGTCTTAGGTTTGGCTTGTATCTAATAGAGAATGTTTGGTCATCATGTTCAAAGAAATCACAACCAACTTGAAGATGTTTGAACTTACACAATATATGCTTGGAAACATTATTCAAAGTGACTTTTGGCACATGAAAAGAGCAAAATTATTCCAAAATCAAACCAATATCGCCATTGCCATTGTCGAAAAGGTTTCTCTAGTTCTCTAGTTTCTACTATAAACTACAAAGAAGATATTTGGAATTTGAAATATGATGGATTAATCAAAATTTAAATGTAGATATGGATCTTCTTTAAGAAATTCAACACTATGGATTTTGTGGCTTTATATAAAAGATGATTCTCTTGGTGCTTAGATCAATAGTTTCTTTATTCTTTTTGAAATAACAAACAACCGTTGGTAATCTTGGGTCATACATATATATGATGTATAATTAAATGTGTTAGAGCCATTATTTATTAATAATAAGCCAAATAATAAAGTGATCTGACCAAATTAAAGTTTTGGCTTAAAGCATATGTCATGAAAATAAAATTTGTGTATAGACCATAAAGTAATTTCTAATTTGAATAAGGGTCAAATTAGAAATACTGAATCTTAAAGTAATTAACCAAATTAGGTTATTTAAAGGGTCATGATCCCCTTCTGAGAGCACACACAGAGAACGTAAGTTTCTATCCTTGTTCTTTTCTCTCTATACCCATCAGGAGAGAAAACCTATAAAGAAATACAGACTCTATAGAAGGAAGATCAAAGTATCAACAATGCTCTAATAATATTATGATTATGTTGAATTCAGGTACACTTTCACATTCAATTTACAGTATGTTTATAGGTATGGAATAATATTTGTGATTCATTGTTAAAATCAATATTAGAATTATAATTATTAGTGTCTAAACAACACCATGTTAAATTGAATGACATTTTTTAAAATTGATCATAAATATAATTATGTTATTATTATTATTATTATTTTCTATTTCTCTTTCATTTATCATGATAAGGATGTTTTTTCATGACGATTGTTTTAAACTCAATATATGGATCGTAAAAACGATATAGATGTAAATGTTATAAAACTACGATTTTTTTATATTGATCAAATAATTGATATAGTAAATATTATTTAGAATGTCATGACAAAGACAAAAATTGCTATTAACTCACTTTTTATGTTATTCGTATCGTCATATAAAAAGTTACATAATCAATATAAAAAAGGAGATTTTTAAATATTTTTTAAAGTTTTAGTGGTTAGTAGTACACAATTTTGAGATGGACATGTTCCTTTTAAATTAAACGATGTTATGAATATCCTCAGAAATGTTACTATTATTATTTTAACTAAAAATCAAAAATAGTGTGTAGGTGTATGTCATGTATAGAGTTTGCATTTGAATCAATACTTTCCCCTTTTACTTGTGACTCTAATTCCTTTTGGAAGAGTTTTCCACGATAACAACACAGAAATTATTAAAATAAATAAACTAATATTAATTATACAAAAATTATAAACATTGATATAAAAAATAAACCATGTCAAAATGTACTATTTGGATTTCACACCAGTAATTTTAACACAGGTGATTTTTGACATTATATTTTGATTCCCAAATTAAAACATATTGAGACGAGACAAAAAGAAAAGTTTTTTTTGTTTTGATTTTGAACTGAGACATAAACTTCTATATTAGACTTCAAATACTTTAAAGCTCAAAACAATAAAAATTATAAAAAAATAAAAAATAAATAAAGGAATGGACCTTGGTTATAATAAATAAACAAAATCATTTGACTGTATGTTTTGGTTCCTTGAGCAACCAAAGTCTATTGTGACATTAAAAAGATGTTTTCATTGAGTAACTCTCACACTATATTAAATAACCTGAAAAATCAAACCAATTAAATGAACCAGAAAAAAGTAATATAGATAAAAAATGAAAATTAATACTAAATATAGATTGTCATGTTTTTAGTATACATATACAAATAAAATTAAATAAAATATATCAATTATTTTTAGGATTTAGAAGAGGGGTATGTAATCCTGAATATAATCTCAAAAATCAAATAATTTTGATTATGCATAAAGCACTTATATTTCTAGTACAAAATAGGTTCCAAAGAAGAATGTATTATTAGAAGAACTCGTGAGTTCAAAATGGTAAAATCTGACTCGTCACTATTTTGGAAACTTGATACACATCCTCATCTGTAAATGTAATTATGCAACTGAAGTTCATTATGGTCTTTGATAGAATGAGTAGATCGATTGAGTTAAATTTAAAGCGAATAACTAAGTTTCTACTTATTATTAATAACGCAAAAAGTAGATATTTTATTTGTCTGCAATGAATGGATATAAATGAATGAATGATTAGGGCATAAAAATGTGAGTGTGAAATTTTGAGTTAGGACACTATACAAAATTAATCAAACTATACGTTAGGGTAGAAAATCAATAAACTAATTATTGAAGAATAAAATAATAAAAACATTAATTTTATTTATTACAAGAAAATACCTAAATAACAACCGATAGAAACAAAAAATAATAATAAAATAATTAAGTTATCAATTGATCTAGATATTAATTCAAAAATTATTGATATCTAAAATAATATCTATTATAAATAAAGAAATATAATTCATTTATAAATTGATAATTAAATTGATCTCTAACATTGGGATAGACTTATGTGTTGATCAGGTTAGATATGTGCACTCGTTGATTTTATTAAAATTGTTCAAAAAAAAGATTATTTTGTTTCATAATGTGTATACGTATATTTTAAATATATTTGATATTATATTAATAGATGATAATATAATGTTTTTAAGTTAATATATAAAATAGAATCATATTTATTAAAAATAAAGTGAAATATATAAAAAAAGATGAGAGAATAATTGTTTATAAATAGAGAAAAAAAGAAGAAACAGAAATAGACAATTTTTTAAAAAAATTTGTAAAAATAATAGTCAATTTTAAAAAATGTAATAAATAATTATATATAAACACACCATTTAACTTATTCTCGTTAACTTATATAATCTTATTAACTTATATAATCTTAGATCGATAATATTAACGTTATCAAAAATTAGTATTTATATAATTTGATATTTTTAAGATATATTTTAAGCCATATCGAATATAAATGTGTATTTTTGGTGTTTCCCCCAACTGCATTGATGTGAAGGCATGGTGTCACAGAGGCAGAAGGCAGCCATATCTGCGTCATAATTAGGGTTCCAAAACATGCACCAACGACAAGAACCCCATTACAAGATCATACTATAATTAGGGCACATTCTTGGATTTTGGTGATTGGAATTTTGAAAGAGATAAAACCCATTTCAAAGCTTCACCCAATGCCACACTCTTATCTCCTTGGAAACTTCATTCTTTGCCAAACATTCTAGTAACTGTCTAATCTCTGAGGGAGACAACTAATCAACTTCCTCACCCAAACCATCCTTATCCACACACAACATAATCACCATTACGACCAACTTACTAACATTATTTTTTTAAGTACAATGATGCCAAATTAAAGAAACTAACCATGTTTAAACTTTCTCATTTTTTTTATTAGAAGTCTCACATCAATTAGAGATAAGATCAATTTACAATATATAAATGAGGTGCAAACCTCATCTATTAATCGATTTTGTGAGATTAAATTAGACTTAAAACTCACTTCTAATCTTCTTCTCTTTAACCCTGTCATAATAACAAAGCACGCGTTAGTTAACTCCTTTATCAAGAGACAAACAACGAGGTGGAGATGAAAGGAATCAAACAAACAAAACATTGTGACAAGTTCATGGGAAGCAACAACATGGCCACCATTGTTCAACACCTCGCATGCTTTGGAACATTTGTATTGGGAGATAATGTAATGTAACTAACCTTAGCCATTGAATTCACCACTTTTCTTTCTTCTTTCCTTGTCCCTTTTTGTTTATCTTTTTCAAGTCTTCATATCCAACAATAATTAAATAAAATGAAAAAAAAAAGCCATGATTGATGTATGCAACAATAAAACAATTTTATATACTTACAGGAAAAAAACTGTTAGTGTTGCTAACTTTTATTCTCACTGCCTTGTATCATCTTTGTCTAGCTTAAATTTAATAATTAGAATACAGATATTTTGAGCTTACACCATCGATGACATGGTATATACACAAATTTATCAATACGTGTATTAATATAGTTTTTTTAAGATTTAATTATTAATTTGTTTCTATGTTTATGCATTTGATTTCATTTTGTTCTTTTATATATATATATATATATATATATATATATATATATATATATATATATTAATTTTACTTTTTGTAAAAAGACTAAATGTGGTGTCTTTTACTAAATTAGTATTATAATATTATTTTAAAATATTAAGGTTTGTCACGTATCAAAATATAGGTTCAAGAGGTGATACGTTACAAATAAAAGATGACACATATATTTTACATGAAAAATACAATTTTTGATACGTGACACTTGTAAATTGTATTAATGTCGTTCTAAAAAATAAAGACATAATTGAGTCTTTTAAAAAAAATAAGAACTCAAAATAAAAAAATATAAATACTAAAATGAATCAAAAACTTAAATATCAATACTATATATTATTAATTAAAATTTTTGTTAATTAATATATGTGTCTGTATTAATAATTTATGTGTCTGTATTAATAATTTATTTTTAAACAGATAATATATGTTTAAAGATTATCCAAATAACTATTTTTTATTAGTATATGTATTTTTCATAGCCTAATTTAAAAAATGGAAAAAATATTATGATTTATTTTTTTAATTTGTGTAAGAAACTAAAAGTGTAATAATGAACTAACCCTACAAAGTGTATTATATATCTTATTAATATTTTTGGTACTTATATTTTCCATTTTTAATTGTTTTTCTTTTGTTCTTAATTATGAAACATTGTTGATTTTACAATAAATGGAAGTTGGATATATACATGATAGGTTTGTGTACAAAATATTGCTTTTATTGGAGAATCCATTATAAGAGTATGTTGAGCAGTAAAATGGAATCTTGATTCCAATTCAATAATACTCATATTCAATACTGAGTGGAAATATTCAAAACCTACCATAATGTCTAAATCAATTTGATTCATCATTCAATCACCTTTTTCCCTTTACTTTTTTTTTCTCATTTAAAAATTGACACTTAACTAAAACATTCTCCTTTTAAAGAAAATAAAAAATATTATTTGGTAATTAAAAGTAATATATAGGAATAGGAAAAACAACTTGTAAAAGGAATAAAGTGATTTAATTCTTTCCATTTAAACAAATTTTTTGAAGCAGAATCCACCACAAATCCATTTCCCACTTTAAACTAGCTTCTATATTGTAAATCTTAAATTCTATCTTTCACCATAATATTTTTTAAAATTACTTTTATAAGTAATTAGAGTAATTATTCTCCTCAGTATGTATCTGTTCAATATCACAAAGTTTGTATGATGAATTTTGCATTTTATAATTTAACTTTGTATCTATGGATCTCCCACAATTACTTTTAGATGTTCTTTTTAAAATAATAATAATAGTTTTAATTAGGGATGAAAACATGTTGGGTCGGGTACGGATAGTGCCTACCCGCAATCCACCCGAAAAAAAAATTTCGTCTGTTACTCGTCCGTGTATTCGCTGGGCACGCACTTAAAGAATATCCGCAAATTTTTTTAAAACCTGCGGGTACCCGTGGATACCCGCATACCCGTAAATATTTTAAAAAATATATATATTTTATAAATTTTTTAATATAAAATTATAAAAATAAAATAAAGTAAAATTAAATTAAATTAAATTTTAATTTTAATTAAATTTAACCTAATAAAATATAAATTTTATTTTTATTTTAATTAAATTAAATTTAATAAAATATAAATTAAATTTTAATTTTAATGTTTTACGGGTAATGGGTACCTGCGGGTATGGATAGTATGATACCCGTACCCGACCCGTTTATAAGCGGATATTAAAATACCTGCTACCCGCGAATAATAAATACCTTTGGGTACTAACTATTCGTCGTGGATTTTATCTGCGATATCTACATACACAAGTATTTTTGTCATCCCTAATTTTAATAAGTTATTGGAATGGATTTCAAATTAAATATATAATTATAAGTGAGGTATAATTTACACTTACACGTTAGTATTATAAGATTCAATTAAACAAATAACGTATTATAAGATTCAATTAAACAAAAACTCATTTCACATAATCATATAAAAATCAATTAGAATTTATCATAATCAAAATTTTTGAAACTATTATTCATCGTTATCAAACTTCCATTAGATCGATCTAAAAATAAAGTCAAATTATGAAATGTAAGTAGAATACAATCCTTATAAGTTAATTTTATAAAATTAATATAAATGTTGCATCTTAATTTTAGAAAATTAAGTTGTATTTTTTTAAATATTTTTTAATTTGATTTAAAATTAATAGATCAAATCAAAATTTCTTTCCCTATCATTTTAAATTACTTCCTTTATCCTTTATCCTGAAATTTGATTTTCTTTCTTTTTTTCATATTTATATTTAATTTGAATTTCAATAACATTAAAAAATTTCAATGACTAACAAAATTTGGTCATAATATAAATTATTTATAAGTCTAAAAGATAATCAGTACGTATTCTGAAACATTTATTTTATTTTGATCATAATATAATTTATATATTTAAGTTTATTATTGATTTTAATCTACTTATATAAAATGCACAAGTTAAAGTACAAATATAGCTTTCTTAATTACGCATATTTATGCTATTCTTACAACTACCAGCAATATTATAGTACCACCCCTTTTCAATTTTAAAAAATTCCATGCTTTTAATTATTATAAAATATATATTATTTATTTTTAAAATGGGTACTATCTCTTTAAATTATTTTTTGTGCATTTTTTTACTTAAATTTTTTAAAAAATGTATAATATAAGAAAATCTTGTTAGAAATGTTTTAATGTGAAGATTTGGATGATAGGATCCTCTTATGACCAATTGAAGTGGATGAAAATTGACAGAATACCAAACGAAAAATAAAGAACTGTAACTTTTAAAATTATTGGATGATAATATATTTTAAAATCAACATGTGTAGGGACACAATCTTCTTTAATTAGTTTATATGCTTGTAAGCACTTACTCTTTTTTTTCTCATTTTTAAATTAGAAAAGCTCTTTAAACAAAAAGAAAAACTGCATGACTTTTAAATAATATTAATTGAAATTGGATCACATATTCTGTATTATAAATTATAGTACGCAACCTTTTGAAGATTATTATCATTATCTCTTTATTAGATATTTATGATATTGTCATTTTATCTTTTAAATAAGTATTTCACACATTATCTCTATAAACTAAAAGTAAAATTTTATCCTATTTAATACGAAAACTAAAATGCTATTTGATTTCTTCTTATTGAAAACTATTCTATTCTACGTTTTTTAAGAACAATAATTAAAAAATAACTTTTTGAAAATAAGTCCCTCTTTGCCAAATATAAAAGGAAAAAGTGTGTGTTTTTGTATTGAGTGTTAGATACACATAAAAGACTTGTATATAGGTAAATAGATTTTTCAGTGATTTATTTAGATGAAATTTTTAATTAAAAATATTTAGTTTGAGACTAATTATTGTATTGACTCCATCTAAAAGCCCAATAACTATTAACATATTTTCGTCCTTTCCCTGGCTAGATTCATGGATCTCTGACGAAAAAAAGAAAAGAAAAAGAAGAAGAGAAAAGTGATTGTTATTTTATTTTTATTTGGGTCCAGGTCCAAACAGAATACAAAATATAAAACGGCTCAAGTACCAAAATGTGGATCGAAAGCCTTCAATTTTTGGGCTTAACTAATAAAAAAATAGGCAGTTTCTTCCTGCACGTCCATAATTTCTACTTGCACCTTCATAAATTTCAAATTTTCAGTTCTATCTATTCTCTTTTCATTAAGTTTTAGAATACACAATTCATATCATATATTAAAAAAATGTATAATCTAAAATATAAATTTTGTATTTCGTATATTTCAGATACAAAATAAAAAATACATTTTTTTATTGCATAATACAAAATACAGAATTTATATTTTGGATTCCACATTCTAAATTGTAAAATTCAAAATATATTTTTTATTTTATAGTGTATATTAAGAATATATTTCAAATCAGACTTATAATTATTTTATGTATTTTTAATTGATTAATTAATATTTTTAATTAGATAAATAAAAATGTTTACACATTAAATTATTTTATTATGTTAATAAATGAAACTTGATTTTTACATTTTAATAATTTAATTATAATAATAAACTTAGCTTAAATAATATAGTGCAAAAATTCAATATTTTAATTTTTAATTTAAACAAAAATTTAGCGGGTTCATCTCTTCCTGATATGTGTGAATTACATTTTTCATCTTCAATTATCTCTCATGAGTCTTTCTCTTATCTCTAGGATTCATAGAGAATTCATGTAATTAACTTTAGGTAATGTGTTTTGAGAATATTTTTAATTACAAAAATAAAAGAAATAGTTATTTTCCTTGCTGATCATATAATTTGAAAACCAAAGTTATTTTTTTACTTTCAAATGGTATAATCTGAAAACTAAAAACTAAATTTCAGATTATACAATTTATAAATTATTTTAACTTTCAAAACGCATAATTTAAAAACTGTTTTAAAAATGAAATACTTTTAAATTGTATAATTTGAAAATTATATTTTAAAAACAATAATAATTTTGGATGGCATACTTCAGAAACTGTCTTTTCAAAAAAATTACTTATCTCGAGAATCATTTTTAACTTTCGGATTGTATAATTGAAAGGGTTTATAGACTTGACAATTTACAAGTCATTTTTTTAATTTTCAGACAGTACAATCTAAAAAAAAGATAAAATGATTTTTTTTGTATAGGGGTGTAAATAGCAACTTCCTTTGCTTGGGAAGCCCATAGTGTTAACCCAATCCATTTCTCTCCTGCGACTCTGATAATTACCGAATTATTGATGAAATAGAAAAAAGAAGAAGTAATAATTTAAAAAATATTATATATGATAATACAGTAAGTAATGAAAATAATTGAGTACTGAAATACCAATATTAAAGTGAATGTCATTTTCATATCTCCCAAAAAGTAAAAATGACCATTAAATGTTGAAAAAAGATAACCTTTCATTCATTCCAAAAGCTAATTTTGTGGTTTGTTTTTTGAAGACCAAGGGACGCGGCGATTCCCACACATCCATGCCCACGTCATCCACAACATCACATGTTTTCATCACAACTAATTAATAAACTTTACTGTAATCTGTTTCTTAAGATATTACCATATAAATAAAATGGTTTAAATATATTTTTATTTCTTTAACCTTTAACTAAAATTGGTTAGAATTTGAATTATTATTTTTTAAAAATTTTAGATTAATTTAATTTTTAACTTTTAATTAGTTTTTTAATTTTTTAACTAAATTTTATTAAATTTATTTAATGTTTTGAAGACGATTTTTTATTAATATTAAAATAAAAATATATTAAATGATGTAAATAACTTAAATATTAATGAAAAAATATTTGAAACACCAATTAAATTAAATAAAAATTAGTTAAAATAATTAAATCTATGTATTTATAATATTAAAGATTAAATTGAATTAAAAATTAAAAAGTAAATTAATTTTAATTTTCGCTACAATTTAAAAGATTAAGAATATATTTACCTCAAACGTAAGAGTGTTACCTTGTCATACATAATGTTATGTTTATTTTGAAAGAAAAAACAAGATATATTTTTTTTTAAAATATTCATAAGTTCTCCCCTCAGTGCTGTTGAATACTGCTTATGCTTTTATTAAAGAGAAATTAAGAGATTTGAATAATATGTCCTTTTAACAGAAGAAAATATATTACGATTTTTATTTTTTACTTTTTTTTATATGAATTAGTATAGACCATTAATTAATATATCACACTAAATTATATTAAAAAAAAGACAAAAAAAAAAGAATCATAATATATTTTTCTAATAAAATAGTTTTATTTCCCACTTGTTTATATTCAACTTTTTATAATTATTTTATCATTCACTCGATTTCTTTCTTCTTTACCAAACCAACCATAGTTGAAATAATTGATTTTGTGTCGAAATAAAACAACCCTGCAATCATGTATCACATATGTGGTTATGGTCCACACAAGGTTTTATTTTTTCTCTTATTTTTGTAATTTCCAATATATATATATATATATATATATATATATATATATATATATATATATAATAAAGTACAAATTATTGGAGACAAAAGTCCTAACACACTCATCCAATTTCCAAAAGTGGAGCACCTTTAACGGACTAACGGTGAACCTTCACCTCATTCTACTGTTTTAACTTTTCTTTGAAAAAGAAATAAATAGTTACTTTAATCCTTAAAAGTAAAAAAAATTATATTAGTTCTCTCGTGAATAAAATAATACCAAATAAATCCTAACATGTCGAATAAGTTTTTAATTTTAGACTAATATATAATATAATTTTATAACTGTTGAAACTTAAGTGTCATTATATATAATTATAACTTCAGAATTATGTTGAAATTATTATGAAACTGTTCTGAAATTTTTTTGATTTTTAGGTGTAAGAATATTATAAAAATAGCCAAATTTAAAAATAAAAAATAGAACAGTTTACGTTTGGTGGTGCTATAATCGATGTTATTTAACGTTTGTTAAAACACTACTAGATGTCAAACTGCCACGTTTTTTGGCTTTATTTAGAATGAAAATTGACGTATGTTGCCTTTCGCCTTCGACGTTGGATAACGTCGGATCTCTATTGTTCCGACGTTAAGTGACGTCTGCTCTGATTTTCGACGTTATTTTGACATCACCTAGTACGACATTGATATTTAAACAAACGTCAAAAATCAAAAATATCGTTGAAAGTTTGTCATAGTGTTAGATATGATTTTTAGAACTAAATGAATGATATAACATTTTCCAAATTCAAGAGCTAAAGTATCTGTTTACCCTGTTCTTTCTTTCTTTTTAGTAACTCACATTTTCTTACTCTATAACTATTTATGCAATGATTTCTCAACTTGAGAAGTATTTTGTTTTGGTGGAATCCAGAAACAGTTAAAATAACTGGTTTAAAATTGTTTCACCAAAATCCAAGAGAAAAATAAATAAATGTTTTGAGAGAAAAAAAAATGAAATATAGGACAAGGTGAATCATTGAGGTTGGTAGAGGTAAAGGCCAAGGAAACATTGTGAATTTTTCAACACAACAGCACTTTGTTAAATTTTTTCCTCAAGTAATATAATATGTCTTTTATTTATACAAATAGTACGAATTTCCTGTATAAGTTTAGAATTTAGTTTTCAGACAGTGAAATTCTGAAATATAATTTTAATGAATAACTTGGATTTCGACTCTTCGAAAATGAAATTTCAAACATAAACCAGAAAATATGTTATCTGTACAAATAAAATGAACAATATGTAATTAAAAAAAAAAAAACATCAATCATTGTCCTCCCACAGTAGGCACTGTGTGTGTTTCTTTCTACGTGTCTTGTTTTTGGTCAATTCTTTCATCAACAGAAAACAATAGAGCACTACTTCCAAATCACAGAAACTGCAAACAACATCAACCAATCAAAAAGTTATCTTAATGAACATGAATGATATAGTGTTTAAATACATTTCAGAAAGTTTGGTATTATTCATAAATGTTCATCTTAAATGAAACTTCTTCACATGGTTTGTGTCTTCCTCCTATGAGATTTCTCCATATTTTTTGTGTGGTAGAATCTTTGTGGATATGGTTAATGGTGGGTGCAAACTTATGCTACTCCTATCACTAGTTGATGCTACTATAGCCAAAGACAATATAGGTGAAGACAATTTGTCCAAAATGTGAGAATTTTTTGAAGTGCTTTTTTTTTTTTACGTAATTGTATATTTAAAGGGGTTAAATATGTTTTTATTCCTTAATTTTTTGGAAAAATTGAAATTAGTTGTTTATTTTTGAAATTTTAAACTAATTTAGTTTCCCATCTTTTAAACTGGATGAATTTAGTCATTTTAACCAAATTTTATTAAGTTTATTTGATATTTTAAACTTGTTTCTCAGCTAACATTAAAACGAGAACGAGTTAAACGATGTAATCAACTCAAGTACTATCATAAAATGCATTTGAAATGTCAAATAAACTTAAAAAAATGTGGTTAAAAGGACTAAATACACGTCCTTTTAAAGTTGGAGGACTAAATTAGTCTAAAGTTTCAAATAAGAACTATTTCCAATTTTTACTGAAAGTTAAAGAACCAAAAACATATTTAACCTTATTTAAAATGTGTAAAATTTTGGAAAACATTTCTATCAAATATAAAAAAAAAATGTACTTGGAATACAACAAACAATACCATGAGACAAAAGATAATGACTTTTTAGAGTCTATTTGTTATTTCTTGCATGATGTCCCTTTCTTTTTTTTCCAAGCATGCATTCATTGTTTAGTGCTTCTCTTCTCTCAATTATTTGTACCCTACATTCCATTATTGTTGGTTCATTTTTTCTTTAACCTCTCTCAAAACTCTTTACATTATTGAGAAGTTCCATTCTTTATTTGTATGAGAAGGCTACCAAAATTAACATTCAATTTTGATACTACATGAGTTTTTTTATACAAGAATTATTAGGGAGACATAATACTAATAAGATATAAACTCAAGTTATATGTGGGATTGACACAAATTTTAACTTAAAACTTTATGGTGTGTTTGGATGAGATAATTTAAGATAGTAATTTATTTGTTTGGAGAATTTGAAATTTAAAACAAAAAAATATTATGTTTGGACGAGGAAATTAAAAAGAAATTGAAAATTGAAGAATTTTAAGAAGGTATTTCAAATAACTAAAATAGTAGAATTTGAAATTCATTCAAAAAAAAAGAAAATTGAAATTTTTTAAGTTGTGAAATTGCTCATTGGTTAAGACAAAAAAGTCCACAGGTCAAAAAGTCCATTCAAGTCAAGCAAGAGGTCAAGACGAGGTGGTTTGGGCTGAAGGACTAGTTCAGTCAGCTCAAGCCGAAGGTCGAGCCGAGCCAGCCCAAGTTGAAGGTTGAGCCGAGCTGACCTAGGACAAAGGTTGAGCCGAGCTGGCTTGGGACGTATGTCAAGTCGGCCCTGACCAAAGGTTGAGACGAGATGACTTTGAGTCGATTTGGCCCAAGTCGAAGGTCGAGCTGGGTCAGTCCTAACTGAAGGTTGAGCTAGGTTGGCCGGGGTAAAATATCGAGTCGAGTCGACCTGGGCTAGAGGTCGAGACTAGTCGACTTAGGCCAAAGGTCGAGCCAAGTCAATTTGAGTCGAAGGTCGAGTAGAGTAGGCTTGGCCCAGGTCGAGTTGAGTCATGTCAGGCCCCAATTCAAGCCGAGTCGACTTAGGTCATAGGTCAACCGAGTTAGCTTGTATCGAATGTTGAGCTGAGTTGACTTGGCCTGGGGAGAAGGACAACTAAGTTGACTCAGATCGAAGGTCGAGCCAAGTTGGCATTGACTGAAGGTCGTAACAAGATGACTCTAGGCCAAGATGATCTGGGTCGAAGGTTGAGCCTAGTTGGCCCGTGTCGTAGGTTGAACCTAATTCGTTTTAAAATAGATTTTAAATTACTTTATCCGAACAACAAAATTGAAATTTATGATATTTTAATTACTTCATCTAAACTAATTATTAAGATAATAAATTTATAAATTTTCTATTTTATATGGTACATTTATATCTCTAAGACTTAGATTTATATTTGTATTCTCAACCATTATTATCCTTATATTATATTAGATATCTTGATTAATAAGAGTTATATAGATTAACTTGACTCATATAATGGAACAACGTCCTATCATCATTTTTTTTTCGTTCACTTGAAAGAGTCAAACACATATAATGCTTTCAATTATTTATTATCTTTCTCAAATCACAACCACAATCTTAGATACCAATTTGGATTCTCATATCATTCATTTTCTTGTCTTTGTTATTGGGAATCTTTTATAATATGAATAAAGATTAGTATATATCACTTTCTCCCTTCTTAATATAGTTTAAATAACCATATCTCACTATCTATTCATAAAAACAAATATGAAAACTACTATATTACGAATCATTTATCCAAAGCCTTTGATTTTCGTCAAAATTCATTTTATATACTTTCAATTACTTAATTATTTTTTTAAAAAAGGTCAATGTTCCACGTTAGTTTTTGTGCCTTTCGTGGGTATCCCTTTCGCACTCAACAAATATTAGTGATCACAAGTTACAATATTTATGACAATTCTTTTTAAATGTTGAAATATTTATTTTTTAATTATGTATTTTCACAAAAATAAAAGTTGGAAGTCTCATAAAATGAATTTGCCATAGAATTTTACATGTGTCGCTATATAATATAAACTTTTCATCTATTTGTTGATGGTACAATAATCAGATCAAATTAAAATTGTATACTATAATACGATTTAAATAGTTTACATTGTCATTATATTAAAGAAAAATATTAATTGTGTGTGGTATTTTTTTTTCTTTTGAAAAAGTAACTTTTAGGTTGTAAATAATTTAAATGGAATGGTTTAAAGATATAAAATTCGTGAAATACTCCGACAAAACAATTAAATATTTATATTTGTATGTATAACATTTGAAGACGGAATCTTATTGAAAATATTCAAATTCTTAAATAGTTGAATCAATTGACATTAATATATGAAAGTTACATACTTAAATTTGCAACCAACAACATTAATATTAAGAACGAAAAGTTTATATATGGATCATCAATAATCTACACTACTATTATCTAAAAGTTTTTCAACCTCAAGTGGAGCACTTCCAATGGCATTGCTGCATTTGATTAATTAATTGATTCAACATTTTAAATCTTTGAGCAATATAATATGACTCTCACTTTATTTAAAATAAAATGCTACAAAATATGTTAGGAACATTTCAATGGCATTGTTGAAGTACCCACTTTATAAGAAGGAGATTGGAGGGTTTGAACAACTTGGTCATTTATTTTAGGTGTTGATGATGAATGTACTAACTATTCATGAGAACAACAACATGAATTAATTAACTCCACATACCATGGCATATTATTTAAGATAAATTTTATGTGGTCATGTAGAAATAAGAAAATAATTTTTTTGACTACTAAATTTTGACAACTTTCTCTTACAATCTTAGGTGACATTTTCTGTGGTTTTCTATTTTTTCATTTTCTCATTCTCAATATTTCAAAACTACTTAAAATATGAGACATCATGTTGTAATAAAAAGTTGTCAAAATTTAATAGTCAAAATATCATTGTTCAATGAAATAATCAATCTTGTTTGGTTTCAAAATCAATTGTAATATGATAAATTAATATCTATACTGAAACAACTACTTTTAACTTCTCCATCAATTCAAATTGATTTGAAAAAATCAACTTTACCAGAATTCATCTAAATCCTAAACCCTAAAGAATTCATCTAAATCCTAAACCCTAAACATGTATATGTATGTCTTTGAAATATATGTAAAAAATGGGAGGTGAAAAACACAAAATGAATCTTGTGAAATAAACCAAACATCTCTTTTCAAAACTTAGGGTTAGGGATATCCCTTCTTCTTCATCCTTCCCGCGTGAGGCACCTTCCACCACAAGGATCACATTGTTGTAGTGCACACCAACGGTATTAACCTTAATTAAAATATTTTATTTTTATTCATAAAATTAATGGTTAAGATTCGTTATTCATATTAAAAAAAAAATACTACCTACAATTTGTGAATTTGTTATTATGGTCCTTAATATATGGTTGTGGTAGATACAATGGTAAAAGAGTTTGTTAATTTGATTAAATAAAAATTGAATTTGTGAATTAAGAAATAAGAATAAAAGAAGTGGACAACATAGAATGATTGAGTGTAAGAGTGTAGGGACAATAGCAACATGTGAAGGTCGGTGTTTCTTGTTACATAGCAAAAGTGGGACAAAAAAAAAAAAAAAAAAAACAGAAACTGAAATTAGGGATGTTTGTTGGTAACGAAGGATTTTTGTCTATAAATAAGAGACGAAGAAGTTGGAAGGGAAAAAGAGAAGAAGAAAAGAGGTAATAGAGTGATAACAGAGTTCTTGTGTGAGTCATTAATGGCGTCGTTGGCTATGGTGCAAGGTGATGAACATGCATGAATGAATTGTTGTTGTTGTTATATAATGATGTGTGATGAAGAATGAATGAATATTATTAAGATTTGATGTGAAGAGAATGTAATGTGCAGGTGGAGGAGTGGATGAACGGTGCGTTCAGAAAAATTATTGGATGGAACACACGACAGAGTTGTCGGTAGAATCGATGATGTTGGATTCAAACGCCTCTCATCTCGACAAGGAAGAGAGACCAGAAGTGCGTCTCGTTTTCTTTTCCCTATCTAAATTTTTCAATTCTATTACATTCTCGCATTTAGATTCTGGATTTTGTTAGTACTGTATTTCCATAATATACTGATTATCATTATTTTTAATGTTTTAAAATATATTAAAAAGTATTTAAAATGTTATCACAGTATATTTTTATGTTTAGCAGAAAACAACGTAAAAAAAAAAATTAATAAAGAATCTGGACTCTGCATTCTCTCATTAGCCATCTTTATTTTCATCTTCTTCTAACTATCTAACTATTATATCTAAAAGACGATGTTTTCATTTTTTTTACTCTCATCTTCTATCTTCTGACGTAATTTAGTGTGAGTTATTGATTATATATTTCTGTCTTTTCATTTGAAATAATCAATTATCTACACTAAATCACGTTAAAAATAAAGGTAAGAGTTAAAAAGATGGTAGTTATAATATAATTTTACTATATATAAAGTTTTTCTTTCTTTTTCAAGTTTGTTTAACAATTCATTTTATTACTCGTTAATCAACTTGATTTAGTTTTTTCCGGGTAAAAAGTTGTGTAGTCCAATACTCTACGTGTTAATTAGATATTTTGTTATTTTAACTTGTTTTATACATTTATAAAATTATTTCTTTAAATGTTAACCATAATTAAGAATAAACATGTTTTTGAGTTGCCTCTAAAGCTTGTTGAAAACATCATCTAATATACTCATTATTCTTTAAATATACTAAATTTAAAGTTAATTTATATTTTACAAGTATTATAATTTATTTATTTATTATTATTAATAGAGTGTTAAAATAAGTTATTTTAATTTTTTTATTAATCACAAGTTAGGCTAAAAATGAATTAATTTAATAAAAAATAATTTTTGGCCAAAATTTGGAAATTAACTCAATCCATCATGACTTGTTGGAAATATATTTTTCATTCTTTCATTCTGTTTATTTTGTTTCTTATATTTATGTTATAGTTATACGATTCACCAATTTACTAAACTTTTTTTTTTTCTCATTTTGTTTTGTATATTTATTGTAATGCCATTAAAGTATATGGACTCCACTCATCTATCTAAAATAATAAAATTCACTTGTTAAAAAGTGATATGATATTATAAGATAATAGTAATTAAAAATGAAAATGTTAACTTATATAATTAAACAAATGAAATAAATAAATATTTGATCTATTTAAATATTATTCGATAACATTTTAATTTTAAAATAAATCAAATTTTTAACCTACACGATAAAAAATTATAATAAAAAAATGAAAAAAAAATTATACTTTGAATAGTGAGTGGTCAATTCACCTTCAACGTACCAGTGTTTCAAATTCACTCACACTTGAAAAAAAAAAATATTTATAAGAACATTTTGAGAACCCTAATTATTACCACTTCTATAAGATTGATTCTTCACTTCCTATAACTCACAACATTTTTTATCACATTATTTTCTTACACAATTTTATCATTTAACTACTGCGTTTCTGTAATTCAAACAGAGAAAAATATCTCTAATATATTATGTTCTCATATTAAATTTTAATAAAGTGAAAGTTGAGATCACCATTCCTTTTATTTTTCTAAGTTGAAAATTTTTACTTTCACTTTTTAATTAGTTTACGTTAGATTTTGAATAAAATTTCTATCATAAGTATTTATTCTAAGAGAGATAAAAAAACTTGAGAAACTTAATTTTTACACAATTTAAATAAAATTTAGATAAATTATTCGAAATTTTTTCATGAACTAATTTTAACTTACGGGGAAATTTCTCATAGAAATATTTACAAAAATATTGTGTAAAAAGTGTATTAATTCAGTCACTCTATCAATTTACCACACTGTGTTAAAGTGTGTGACAGCTACGTCAATTTAACAAAAAAAAAAATTGTTTTTTAAGAAGTAAACGCATACGTAACTTTTAAAGAGAAGATAATTTTCTTTTTAATACTCTTAATTACTGAACCAAATTTACATAAATCTTGCTTAACGTCCTAATAAAAGCAAGAACTATTAAAAATAAACCATAAAGACACTAAATTTAGAGTGGGAATTAGTGAATATTTGTAAATAATACTATGTGACAATAAGAAACTTAATAAAAGAGAGATAATAATTCAAATTGAGTTCTTCTACTATGCATCTTTACATCACGGAGTGGTAATATATGTTTTTATAGAATGCTAATATTAGTAATATATTTTCATTATTCCTTTTAATATGCTCTTAGTTATTGGGTGGAACATTTTAAGTTTCATAAAATTACATGTAAATTTCAATAGAAAGTATTAAAATTTATATAGTTTTGTGAATTTTAAGTAAGGAAAACTTGTTACAGAAGCTTGCTAAAAAATATCACTGATATTTACTATCTTATGTACAAATAAGAGAACATTATTGGTTTTTAATATTGCTATTTTAGGGGTTATTTATTGTGTGCCATGATGAAAGATATTGAAGAATTTAATTAGTTCATGAAAAAAATAATTTAATTACAATTCAAAGATTTTGTTTCCTAAGTTAATAACTAAACACGAATTGTTATGTGGTAGGGTTGTTAATTTTTTGTAAAAATTATTCTAAAAAGTATATTTAGATTGACTTCTAATTCCTTGATAAATAAACATGTACCTAAGTTAACAGTGTATAAAAACTAAACTCAAAATCAAATATATAACATTAAATGTTTGAAATTATTTAAACAATAAATATTAAATTAGTTTACATTCCAATTTAATATTTTTTTCTTAAGGATTTTCTAGGATTTAATCAACTTTCTCTTATGGTTGTTAGTTTGAAGTAATAAATTATAGAGGCCAACTTTATTTTTTTGATGTAAGAATCAATGAGAGGCTAGAAAAATTTCTTCTTGTACCTTTTATCAGTACCCCTTTTGTTTTTTTCTTTTCAAAGTGATTTTTTTTTTGACTCATCATCTATATTTTGTCACAAAGGTTTTGTCTTTACTACCAGCATATGAAGGAAAATCAGTGGTGGAACTTGGAGCAGGTATTGGAAGATTCACAGGTGAATTGGCCAAGAAAGCTGGCCAATTACTTGCTGTGGACTTCATTGAGAGTGCTATCAAGAAGGTAACTGAAATTTCTAATCACACTTTGAACCCTAATTAGTGATTATGTTTGTCAACATGAAAAAAAAAAAAGAAATTGGTTCTACCCATGTTATGATGTAATGATGAAAAATTAGGGTTTTAATCATCTCACATAATGTTTCTGCAGAATGAAAACCTTAATGGGCACCACAAGAATGTCAAGTTCATGTGTGCTGATGTCACATCTCCGAACTTGCAGATTTCTGAAGGGTCCGTTGATCTGATTTTCTCAAATTGGTTACTCATGTATCTTTCCGATGAAGAGGTGAGTTTTTGAGTGGAAAATATTAAGCCATTCAAATTTTCATGGTTTTTTTGTTCAATTTAGGTATGTTGAAGATAACATGATGTGTTATTGAGTTCTTTAATGGCTTCTTTTGGTTATGGTTTTGTCGTTTTGCCTTTGCAATGAATGACAATGATGTATTGATGTTTCTAGCTATCTTGTATTGGTGAATTTGAAAGTGGTTGATTCTCATGCCAAAGTGGTGGAAAGAAAAACAAAAACCATGATGATTATTCTTTTTTCCTTCGTTATTGTAAGGCTCTTGTTTTTCCCTTTTTTTTCATGTCAGGTTGAGAATTTAGCAGGAAGAATGATCAAATGGTTAAAAGTAGGTGGATATGTGTTCTTCAGAGAATCATGTTTCCACCAATCTGGAGATTCCAAGAGAAAATACAACCCAACTCACTACAGGGAACCTAGATTTTACACCAAGGTTTGTTCTTAGTGTAATTAATTGGCCAATCTATCAGCAAAATCATTCCTTTTCCTGTAATGTGTGAATATAAAATGTTCATGGAAGAACATAATTTCTGGGATCTCAACCATTTACTCCTTAATCTCCAAGCAACAACATGATGCTTCTTAAAAGCATAAAAAACTAGCATAGAAAGAACTCTAAATCCATAGAGAACTCTAACCAAACTAAAGAGCTTACTCAATAGCCTTCATAATTGCAGTAATCTCTGCATGAAACACAGAAGCTGTACCAATAAAAATAAACAAAACAACCTTTGAAAGATCTCTTATTATAAGCTGACAAACCAGGATCCTCACATTACATCTAATAAAGTAATATTTGGGAAGATACCAATTTACCAGAGTAATCTTACGAGCAGAAGTAGCATGTGTAGATTCCATAAATGCTTTTAAAATACAGAATTCAAGAATAGAATTAGAAGCAGACCCTTTAGAAAGAATTTCAGATGAAGAAACCATCGAAATAATCATCTTATAATAACTTGAACTGATTATGCACTGTTATTAAACTAAAGAAACGTTTGTACAAGCTTTTCTATGAACATTTCTAAAATGAACGAAATGAATTCCTTCATCAAAATTAATTTATGTACAAAGTTGAAGATAAAAGTTTAAGGAAATTATATGATAACTTTCTTTATAAAATAAGTTTAAGTTTTACTTTCATTTGTTAAAGTATTAATGGTAAAAATTGTCTAAACATACTCTAATTTCTAAAAGGGTTTGGTTTGGATTACATTTCTTATTTTCGTGTAGGCGTTTAAAGAGTGTCATAAGAGTGATGATAGAGGGAATTCTTTTGAACTTTCGCTTATTGGCTGTAAATGCATTGGAGCTTATGTACGAAACAAGAAGAATCAAAACCAGGTAACAAAACAGGGTTTCCATTTCTCTTAATTATTATATCTTATTTTAGTTTATAAAATTGGTTGAAAGTATCTGATTAAAACAGTGAACCTTCATGCAGATTTGTTGGATATGGCAAAAAGTGAGATCACAAGATGATAGGAGGTTCCAACGGTTCTTAGATAGTGTTGAGTATAATCACAAGGATATTTTACTCTATGAGAGTGTTTTTGGCCAAGGCTTTGACAGCACAGGAGGACTTGGTATGCTTTGCCACTTTCATATGTTATGTTTTTTTTATCGGCAAATGTTAGTAGTTAGTATTTTGTTAGTGGAGAAATTGAAGTCACAACTTCTTACACCCTTTTTTCCAAACTCACCAAATCAACCTTATAACTCTCAAATGTTATCGCTCAAATGTTATCGGAGAGTTGAATCCATAACCTCTCATATCCTTCCTTCCAACTTTATCACTAAGTCACTTTATAACTCCTTCGTATGTTTTGTTATGCAATACAAAATTCTGCTTTCATAGTAGATTTCACATGTTACTGAATTGAAAGTGCTTTTACTCTTGCAGAAACAACAAAGGAATTTGTGGCAAAGTTGGGACTAAAACCAGGCCAAAAAGTTTTGGATGTTGGTTGTGGTACCGGGGGAGGTGACATTTACATGGCTGAAAATTTTGATGTTGAGGTAGTTGGCATTGACCTCTCCATAAACATGATTTCTCTTGCCATTGAACGTGTAATTGGGCTCAAATGTTCAGTAGAATTTGAATGTGCCGATTGCACTAAAAAATCATACCCTGAGAATACATTCGATGTAATCTATTCCCGTGACACATTGCTACACATCAAAGTAAGGAACATTCTTTGGTTTTTTAATTTTTCTTTGGTAAAGTCCACACCCTTTTGTGTCTTCAGTTCATTTCATGTTTTTAACTTCTATTTTCTGCAAATTTTTGTTGATTTATTCAGGATAAACCATCACTATTTAGATCCTTTTACAAATGGTTGAAGCCTGGAGGTACACTTCTAAT
>Ga0209589_1001643_pt1 | contig 37390 bp, 13 predicted proteins | sample CowpeawhiteBW_FD_187525 | JGI IMG/M metagenome (GOLD analysis project Ga0209589, IMG submission 187525) | Root nodule microbial communities of legume samples collected from California USA - Cow pea white BW (SPAdes) (version 2) | ecosystem: Host-associated > Plants > Roots > Nodule | place: USA...
TCCTCTCTCTACCTCTAGCCACCTTCCTTAGGCTAGCATAGATTAGGAAATCCTATCACCTCTTTCACCTTCCATTGCTTGCAAGTGCCTTCCAACTTGCCTCCATTCCTTCATCCATTTCCGCTGCCCATGGAGCTCTTCATGCACCTTTGGAGCTCCACCACTACCTCTCTTTCGAAAAATACAACTCTTATAGTCAAACTGTTACAAAATTCAACAAGTTGATTTTTCAAATCAATCGATTACAAAATAAATCAACTGATTGAATAAGTCCTAGTTAAGACTACTGCAGCAAACCTTTTAATCTATTAAAAATTCGTTCAACATATTAAAAGACACCATTTAACCTATTCAAAAAAATTTCAACAGATTAAAAGGCACAACTATGACTTTATACATCTAATTAATGCAAAATGGTCTATAATATGAATTATAATTTTCAAGCTTGTTTTCCATATGACTGATCCAGATAGAAGGCATGCATATAAGGCTAGATCAACATGAGTAACATTAAATCTCCATATCTTCATCAATGTAAGCATGGTTCTAAGGAAATGGCTTCAAGTACCTTCATCAAAGTTTCATCAAATCTTTAAGTACCAAATCATCTAAGCTACTTATGTCAACACAACCTCCAACTAGCATAAAAAAAATGAGCAGTCCAACAAATAAACCCTTCTTGATTTATAGAAGTCCAACAATCAGATGTCAAACAAATTCGGCTATAAGATTTACGCATTGCAACTTTCTCCCTTTCTTTATGTTCATGAAATTTCTTTGAAATGTTAGACACAATTGTATTCCTACTTAGAACTCTTACTACTGGATTTAGATATGCAAGTAATTCTTTAATCCACTTATATTCAACAAAATTATATGGAAGCCTATGTTGAATAATAGCCATTGAAATAAGATCATCTACAACTTTTTGGTCAATTTCCCTAGATCTTAATTTCCGAGCATGATCAATTATCATTTTCCCTACGTTATTGTCTTTTAATTTCTTTAGGACCGGACACTTTGACAAATGACGCAAAATTGTTGAGGTCCCTATTTTTGTACCATAAGCAACATATTTTGCACCACACCAATTGTATTTTGCCTTTTCTTTACCCTCTTTTATACCATTTTTTTTTGTAAAATGATCCCAAATTTTAGAAGTACCTACCCTAGGTCTCTTACTTTCTCTATCACAATACTTATCCTTATTCCCAATCTCTTCTACACTTGGTGGCAAACAATCATTCAAATTATCATGAACACATTAATCATCTACAATTTCTGAATTCATTTTGTTCTGAAATAATTGCACGTTATAATATCATCAAGCATTCATTCAAATCTAAAAGAATTGACTAATATATTATGAATTATGAACTAATATAGTAATATTTAACAAAGAAAAAACTCACTGTGATAAGTAACAACAACTCTTGAATGCACTTCTTGTATCAATAACTCTTCAACAACAATTTGCACTCTACAGGTGTCAATTTTGAGAAATGGTTGTCTCAGTCAAAAGCAATACATATTTGGAATTTTTACAAGCTAGGCAGTGATGGCAGCGAGAAAAGAATGTGATAGGATAGGTACATAGTTTCAATAAATAGGGAACTAAGTAAGGAAGAAGTGACAGATTTGACTCATAGTGGAGCCAACCTGGATTGGACGTCTTCCAATTATTTCTAAGTTTCCTAAACAATCTAAATGGAACAATTTTAGTATTATCATGTGTCAATACCTAAATAGTAACCAAAGATTAAGAATTCTTATATTGTTTGGTTTATCCCAAAGGCAAAAGGGCATCCCTGTTTTCATATTATCAATGGGTGATGATTCGGCATCATCAAACCACTACTTTATTGGACTTGAAATATACTAAATACTTCATTGGATTGGGCAAGTGAACAACATATACTAAATACTCCACAAAAGTCTTCTAAGATAGAGAAAGAGTTAAGTGTAACACCTTATAATCCCTTTGAAAACAACTTCAGTATAACTTGCACTTGAAATATATATTTTCTCAAGATTTTTCGATAACCTAATTGATGAGCATTCCTTTTATAAGTTCATATTTTGCCTCTTGAAAAATTACTACAGTTTAAACACTTATAAAAAACTCAAAGCTTGCCAACAAAAGTGTGAAGGTATGGGCAAGGAAATCAAGCAAAATTGGCCACGATGGCTTATTCACAATTCATAAAACAGTGTTTTTTAGCACGATATATGTCAAAGAAAGTCTTCAAAAATGATCTGGATATACGTCCACAAAACAACGTGCCAAGCTAATTAATTTAGCTTTGGACACATATAGAATGATATATTTATGTCACAAATTCAAAGAAAATTAAAGTGAACTATATGATTATGCAATTATTATTTTGGCCACTAAGAAAGGATAAATTCCATATCAAACAAACACATCCTAACTTGCACTTTTACTTTTACAGGAAACCAGTTCTATGCAAGCACATTTAAGAACAAACACTAGTGCAAAAAACACATTTTATGACAGGTAAAAAAGACTTACTATGACAAGTATTCTAGCATCATAGTTGCGGGAGTCATAAAAAGTGCGTTATTTCTATGATACCACAAAGACATGTCATAGTAACTCTGACTTACAAAATATTACAAGTCAACTTACTACTAAATACCTATCATAATAAGTGATTTTTTTAAAATTTTTTTAATTCTTTCAATTTTTCTCCATTCATATTAGTATTACCTGAATATAACAATATATAATTCTAAAATAAAAATTTTCATTGACTTACTTTATCCAATAAACATTATCCAAAAGAGACTTACTCTATCAAATTTTATATATATATATATATATATATATATATATATATATATATATATATATATATATAAAGAATCCTAAAAAAAGACTAAACATTCTACACATCTCACTATGAGCAGACCATCCAAGGACATTCCAATATCTTCCCTATGTCATATGCCAATAGGAACAAGAAAATCACAACAACCAAAGGCTTTTATCCCAAGTTCTTTCTAGTGTCTAAAGTCCACTGCTATAATAATCTCAAAACGGTAACAAAAGTATAATGAGAAATTTCATTAAAAGTGTTTCATTTGATTGATAAAACTAAAAGATAATAACATCTTAAACAAATAATTATTATGCAACATATCATTTCAAAGTAAGCTTCCAGAAAGAATTTTCTTCCACCAAATTTGTCAAATTAACTTTCTCTTAAGTTAACTTTCCCCCTCCCAAATTTAAAAACTAGTTATAATTCCAAGTCGAGACGCACAATAAAGATTTCAAGGCAAAATTAGTGGTCCAGCATTCATTGTTGCTACTTAAGACATGTTAAACTATGTGTGTTCATAAATTAAATAAAAGGAATGGATACATATCGGGAGAATAATCAAACTTTCGCTTTAGGTGTCAATGTGCAAAACAATATGTGAAACACAACCAAAAAGGAGATGAAAATATTCAGCTGGAAGATTCCATCAGTTGAAATTAAACTAACCATACCCTGCACATCAACATAAATTTTTAATATCTTTTTAATTTATAGTTTTTAATTAGTAATATATTAAAGATTATGTTATCACTTGCATTTGACTTGCTATATGTGTTTGATGACCACTCATATGACTAAACTAGAATAATTATTGTATAATTTATTAGGCCCAACCGTCATTCCAAGACAATCATACCTTTATATCCTACAATTGCATTACTAAATTTCAACTCTAGTTATTGACTTGCATTTCTTGGACAAATATTTTTTTATCAGTGAAGCCACCAATCCATACAAACTCCAAGAAATTGGATTTCCCCAACTGTACCACCTCCACCATACTGGGATCCTCTATTACACCATGCCAAAAAGGAATAATATAATAAATTTGCTACCTTCTATGCTTACAATGCACTAAATTTGAAAGGAGGAAGAAACTTACTTTGTGTGGAACTATGAATCCTGAGAAGATATTCCAAACCAAATAAAAGCCATTAGAAATTATAGTGGAGATGTGGTTTGGGGTCATTGACACTGCCATCATTCCAGAGTAGGCGAAGTACAGGAAGGAAAAGTACATGAAGAATAGGCACCACCAAATTTTAGCCACACTCCACTAATAATCAATCATTGCATAAATTATAATTACTACAACCTACAATAAAAATATACATTAGAAGGAAGGAACTAATGCATAGGTAAATTACTCACACTTAATTAAGCAAAAAGAAGTAGTAATTTCAAATCCTAGCAATAATCACCTCAATTACCAAGTAAAGTATCTCTTAGTACTATGAATGATTTTGAGATCACTTATTTATTTTTTATTTACTTTCTATATCAAGTGTTGGGAATATTGTGATTTAGGATGATATTTATATTTATTTATGTCTATAGCAATACTAAAATAAAAGAGATGTATTTAAAAGGTGGAATTGCTTACTTGAGCAAAAGCATATGGAAAAGCTAAATACCTTTTAGCTGCTTTTTACCTATAAAAGATTGTCTACTAAACAACAACTACTGGTTATGCTAAATTAGAATTTTTAACACCAAGGAGAACAACAACATACATGGACCCCCATTGAATTGAAAAGATCTTGCTACCTTTCACTACAATAATTGATAGGGAAATTTCATGCTTAATTAAACAACAACAAAACAAATTAGTACTGTGAAGGAAAATAAAGTCTTTCGAACCAAGAGTTGGTGTACTCCATTCTTTAACGAGTGCTATAGTTCTACTGAGGCAAATGCCAAAGACCATATATTAGTAACCACTCTACTTCTTAACTCAAAATAGTTCTAATAATAAACAAAAAAAATTCAACTTTTAGACCTTAAGTGCTTTCTATCATATTACTTTCATAACATTTCTACTTTTACCTCAAAGGAACGATTTAAAATGGAAGAACGAAATCCAAGTGACCTCACATATATCTCTTGCCCTCCTTGCTTCATCAACAAAAGCTGCAATTTGTTGTGACAAAAAGGTTAGAAACATGGTTATCGAAGAGAGCAAAGTAAATTTTCTACATTGGTTTTTCTTTTCACCTTATCAAATGATTCATATATGACCATCAACACTTGGCAATCTGATTATTGCATGCCTTAATGGTTTCAATTCCACGATTTCCAAGACTACCTCAATGAACATCTGCAACCATTAATCAGTGCTAAACATCGAACATCCATTGTCAACAGCGGTCGCGACAAACTCTCCAATGGTCCAAACGAGAGGTTGAGTTTGGGAGAGCGGTATCGACAACCGAGAAGGCTAAATCACTCATCCAAACAAAATAAGCTCAAGCAACTAATCTAAAAAATTCTCAAGCAACTAAGTGGAGTAAAGAGAGAAAACATGATTGCCCAAATGGTAACAGAGTCACCAGTGCAACAATGGTAGGGCTTCGATCAAATGTGTTCTCACGGCAAAGGCTCCAATGGTCCAAAAGTGAGACTGAGTTTGGGAGAGGCTGGTGATGGCATGTTGAAGGCAGAGGTTGAAGACGACAACCGAAAAGGGAGACAACAACGTGTGGAGTCGACAGCATGTGGGAGGTGGAAGACGAGAAAGAGAAATGAGTGATTGTGTGGACTGATTGAGGAATGGAAGATCAGAGATCGTGCGTGGAATGCTTCTAAAATGGAAAAATGGTAAAATTAGGGATTTAGAAATATTATGATAGGTCTTTTTAAATATGTTATGTTTTTAACATAATTTTATTTTTGCTACCGCGTTCATTTATTATGTCATAATAAGTCTTTCTTTTTTATTCATTATGACAGATTCTCTTTCATCAGTCATAATAATGATTACTTTTATTATAAAAATGTCACCGGTCAATTTATTATGATAGGTAGACTATACCTGTCATAATAAGTCGTCATAGATTCCTCTTTTTCCACTACTGAAAGCATGCATGTATGTACATCAATATTTCGTTAACTTTTTAATCTAGCACTAGTTTATCTTCTAACATACCTTTCCTTTAATTTAGGAGTCAAATGTGAGCAAAACCTTCACTGAAAAAAGTGATAAAAGTAGCAAGGTTATACAGTTAAAAAAACTCTATCTCTTTTCAATCAACAACAACTAGATAAAAAAATTTAAAAGAAAACATTAATTTTAACAATTATAAAGAGAAAACAAGGAAGTGGCAGGAAATATTGCATTTTAAGTTGACCCACCACTACTTTAAAATCTTCCCACCCAAACCCACACACCATCGAACCACATCTGACTTCCCATAAATCTTCCCAAAGCTACTGTCATTTAGCTTATTCTACTGAAGCTATTTAAACTACAGTAGCCACCAAATATGCTTTCTTCTACAATCTCAACCTTCTTTTTTAATAAAAAATAAAAGCAACTGAGATAGAATAACAAATAACAACAACAATAAAACCAAGCCAAAGCTACAATAAGATGAGCTTAAAAAATGTATATCCTAGTATTCCTGAGCACACCTAACTGCGAAGGAGGAGGAGCTTGCTCGAATGGACAACGCAACGTCGTTGTCTTGGAAGCCTACACTATGTAGGAGCACAATCACCGGTCAGAGAAGTGATCATGTTGTCGGTCGAAGACTGAGAGCAGAGGTTGTGAAGAAGGACAAGAAATGAGCATTTGAAGGAGGAGAAGAGAGAAACTATCGTTTGAAAGGAGACACATTTAGGTTTTAGGGTTTCTATTTTTAATGTAATTTAAATTAAATAATTTAATATTTAGAATTGGGTAGGCTGGTGAGCCAATCCGACTCACCACGGGTTTAATCCCGGGTGAGCCAGGTTCTTAGTGGGTCGGGTCCATTTTTGGTCTGTACCGCAAATTTTAATTTTCTTTTCAATCCAACCCGACTCGAATCCATGGTAGGCCAGGTTGGCTCGCGAGGTATAACCTATTTTGATGGCTCTAGGTTTTGCTGCCCCTTATTCCTGAAACGCGTTTTCTGGGTCCTTCCTATTTCTATATACAAGGTTGCTTCTCCTTATATATAAAGAAGTAAGTCATCACATTAATACTTAACTTTGATGAAAATATATGAGTGATTCGCTTGAGCGTCTTCCCTCACCTTCGAAGTTCACATTCTCACGAGAGATTCAACCTAGGGTTGCCTTGTCCGAGAGTTTTCAAGTTTCTTTGTTGGAGCTTCGGGAAACCTATTTTTCAAGTCTTCCACTGGATAGATCCACGAGATTTAGAGGCTTCACCATGAAGTTCATCAATTTTCCATCGATTAGATCGAGCATCAGAAGCTCACCGTGAAGCGTAGTCCATCACTTTCAATGGTATCTTTTAATGTTTGTCTTCTTCTCTCTTTTTTCTTTGCCTAAGTTTTTTTCTATTCGACAAATTGGTTTGTAGTTGCTCATATTTCACTTGAGTTGCTTGTTCAAGAATGACCGAAACTACAAGTAACATTCTTGTTTGAGTGAAATTATGAGCAAACATTCCATGTACAATCTGCCCGAGTTCACTATGCAACATTGATTTGATTTGCTATGTACTTAATCCTTCTATAACTTTCTTTGTTATTAGTATAATTATTTTATCAAACAAACCTAAGCTTAATTATACTATTTAAAAATTTACTTAACTATACATTTTAAATTTTTATATGTCAGATAAGTAGCATTATATTTGTGGATCGACAAGTGAGTACATACATCTCTCATCTAAAAAATAACTTGTTCATCAAAGTACCTCCAAGACATCACTAAAATGTTTAAAGAAATTGCAAACTTGTTTGAAAAAATATTAGACGATCCTCTATAGTATATAAAGGCAGTTTATTTTTTCCCATTCTCATTTAGAGCTAACTATTTTGATATATAAAATTAGAAATAATTTTTGGAACTTGAAGAGTGAATACTTTTCTAAGTTTTCTTTTTCTTATCTTGGTCCTTACGAGTCAGATGATGACTCAACATTAAATTCTTATTTTGGAGAACGAACATGAAACTTCCAAGTTCAAATGGCACGCCTTACCTCTATCTAGGGATGGCAACGGGTCGGGTCGGGCACGGATAGTGCCTACCTGCAATTCGACTCGCCAAAAAAAAAAATCTACCCGTTTACCTGCCGAGTATCCGCTTAAAAAATACCCGCGGATATTTTTAAAACTCGCGGGTATCCGTGGATACCCGATACCCGCAAATATTTAAAAAATATATATTTTATAAATTTTTTAGTATAAATTTATAAAAATAAAATATAAATTAAATTATAATTATAATTAAATTTGACATAATAAAATATACTATTAATGTTAATTTTAATTAAATTTAACTTAATAAAATATAAATTAAATTTTAATTTTAATTTTAATTTTTTGCGGGTAACAGGTACCCGCGGGTACGGATAGTATGATACCCATACCCGACCTGTTTATAAGCGGGTATTAAAATACCCGCTACCCGTAGGTAATAAATATCCACGAATAGTAACTATTCGTCGCAAATTTTATTCGCAGATATCTGCGAGCGCGGGTATTTTTGTCATCCCTACCTCTATCCAACTAAATCTCTTCCACCTCTTACTTCTTCATTTTTTGTGTTCTTATATTTAGTTTTCTTGAATATTCAGTCACTTCCATGCATATATTTTATTCATATTTTGTATTATTTATTGCATTTTATTTATCTTAATTATGTTGTTAAGCAAACTATATTTAGTGTTTTCACTTTGTACGTCCATTTCATTCTATCATTCAAATTCTTAGCTTATTCTTGTGTTATTTTTTAGCTCCTTAACTTATATGAATAAAAGCTCATAGATTGACTTTTAATCCTAAATTAATTGGATATATGCCATATATATTCGGTTAAAGATCATTACAATTACAAATTTAGTGTAACCACAAATCAAGCCACAAATAGCATGGATGAACTAAGAGACATGCTGAAAAACGAAAGATCAACACGTTCCACTGATTAAATGAAACAGAAACATAATTGAATACAAAGGAAGAAACACTTATGTGATTGAAGATCCGCTAATATGGATTGGAACATGAAAGACGATGCAATATGGAAGGTGAAATGCAGGAAATCACGCCACTTGAAGATGAGTGAAAAACAGGAGTCGACACTCGAGCTAATTGCGAAAGATAAGACCCAAAGTAGAAGAACACACGGTCACTCTCCAGTTTACTAGAGTTTCGTTATCATTCATAATCTACAAATACACTGAAAGTGGCCTTCTTTTTATAGATGAGGTGTAGCTGATTTTAAAGAAAGTAAACAAGCTTAATCCCCTAATCCTACACCACTAACTAAGGAACTAAAAACTGAAGTGTGAAACACGTGCAAAGTGCGGAATGCATGAACACCTTCTAGAGAAGCTTGAGGATTACTTACAAGCCAAGTAAGCAATGACAACAACTATAAAAAGAATATGGTATTACTTACTACAAAAAATCGTAGGTAACGCACAATATTCATAGGTAAGACTGATTTATCTACGGATTACCTACAGACAAAAATTCATAGATAAGTTTGTCAAAGCTAAATTACTTACGAATATATATGTAGATAACCTATAGATATCTATAAGTAATTACATACATATTTATCTGTAGAAAACCTACGAATTTATTAGTAAGTAATTTTCTACGAATAAATTCGTATGCAATTACATACAGATTTATCCGTAATTACCTACTAATATATTTGTAAGTAATATTGATATACCCACTCGAGCTTTGATCATAATCCTTAACATATTAAAATTTATGAGAAAATTCAAAAAATACCAAATTAAATGCAAATAATTTTATATATATAATTAAGAGTAGAAAATAGTAAACATACAATGTTCATATCTAAAGTTAACAATAATGTCAAGAATCAAAAGATTTATCCAACCATCTTAATAAAAATACATTCAACCATATGATTATATGAAACAAAAGTTCTCAACATAGTAATAATAATAATATCTAAAGTTCTCTAACACTAAAATTCAGTATAACCATGAGGTCAATTATGTTGTTCTTCATCATCATATTGCTCTGGTTGATTGTCCTATACTTGATTTCCTTGTTAATGTGTATTTGATGGTTGAAACATGAGGAAAATATTAAAGGTCAATAATCATGGTTATAACATTCTAAATTAATATATTTAATTATAAAGATTTAAACATGGAGGGATTTAGTAAAACATAATATATACGTCCAAACAAGTATAGTACTAACACCTAGGAATCAAAGTGTTCGAAGTTTGAGATCTGGAGCAACTAATTATGTTTAATGAGTAAAACAAAACATAATTAAACGAACAATGAAATTTATTTAATTACTTGTTATATATTTGAGAATACAAAAGAGATGATTATATTTTATTGGTCTCGTGAAAGCCTCATGATCAACATAAAATCTCGTAAGTATTTAGGCCTTTAATGGGATCATTTCTTTGTTTTATCACCATATGAGTACATGCTAGCCTTGAACCTTTATTTATTTATTAAAGCCAAAAGTTAAGTTCAATGTACAATGTATTCTTAACATTGCACACATTTCTACACATTTTCATAATATCTATTTTCATAAGTAGAAAAATTATTAATGTAATACAAAATAAAAGTAGGTACTTTAAAAAACAACATTGTTATTGGCACATACAATATAAAAAACTTTAACATCCTATTTAAAAGTATAAAATCATTAAACAAAACATTTCATAGCTAAATATCTTAAAGCATAGAGATGAACTTATCATATTATAGTCATCCAAAAGATAAATTGAAACATCCAAAAGATAAATTGAAATACAAGTTTATACATGACACTCTAAAGATTTGGAGTTTTTCAAAATATATACACAGAGTCCTAAACACCATCTATACAATTGCATCATCTTCCTCTTTAACTGGTTCAACTGCAACCTCTTCATCTGCTCACACCAGTCAAGTGATTATTACAAAAGAAAACAAGACAAGACAAACAAGACATGGAGAAAAGGGTACACTAATGTACAAAAAGATTTAATCATTAAAGAGTACAATTACTTAAGTCATACATAATACATCATCTTATTTCACTCAAAGACCTAAAGCTATGATTCAATTATCCGAATACATGCATTGATATTGGACCCTGGTAAGTTGTGCACTTGTGGTGGCATTCAATGCTCTGCAGAGCGATAGACAAAGAGTTTTACTCTACCACACACAAGGTTAGTCCATTAATGCCTTTGACCAAGGTAAAACCCCTAGCATAAGACTTCTTGCTTCTCTCACCATATACCTTATCCTTCTCTACTTGAGAATTGGATAACTATTAGAGTGTCAGGATAAATTCCAACTGAATCCCTATATTAATCCATACACTACTACCAATCACCACTAATCCTCCTTGAATTAGTATCAATAATTCTTAATGTAATCTCATATACCAACCATTTCATAGAAAATCATTCACAGCAACCCAAAACTTCAACCATTGATCACATAAAAACTACTTAGACTATGATTCACTCGCTCAACAAAACCATCCTCTCACTAGGCAAAAAGTGCATAAATGTCCATGCGTCCAACGACTAGATGGCTCGGCCAACGAGTGTATCACTAGGCCTCAAGGAGGAAAATCCTTCTAAAATTTTCTCAGCGAAGGTGTTCTCGACCAACAACTACAAAGTCAGTGAACTCTTTAAATTTAGATTCGCTAGGCGAGTAAGTACTCAACCAACGACTCCCAAATTTTTGAGCCCTTCACTTCGAGTTCACTTAGCAGTAAATTCTTAACCAACGAGTCTGCTTAATTCTATAGAACATGATTCTGCATAATTTTGTGTTCCCAATTTAATCTAAGTAATATCAAAAAAACCTTCACAGATGCAAAACACATGTCAAACTCAAATTAACCACAAACATTAATGCCAATTATTCTTAATTACAAAACCAATTCAATTGTTATTCATAGGTAAAAACATTCTCAAGTTTAAAACATTAACTTCACACTAGTATGTATCCTTCCATAGATCAAACACACCACCAATGCATAATATCATCATACAATCTATCAATTCAATATTTATAACTTAAAAACACTAAATTTAGCTTCCCTTATATGTGAGACAATTCAGATAGCTAAAAGAGTACCAAACCTCCTTCAAGCTAATTGGATGCACAAACTCAACCTAGGTACAACACAAACATGATCAGGACATATCGTTAGAACCACTTATTAGTAGAGACTCACAAAAATGACTCAGACTTCACATGTAAGCTAGAATCACTCACATGCAACAGGAATAACAATTAACCATGAGAAAATAGCAGAAAACCAACTTACTCAATTGGGGAAACTAATCAAACAGAAGTGGAGAGTTCGCAACAAGGATCACCATAGTGGTCTCTAATTTTCAAAGAGATGAACACCAAAATGAGAAATCTAGAGAGAAGTTGGAGGGTTCTAGGAAGAAGATTGTTAGAGAGATGATATGTTTGTAAATAATGAAACTCGTTTATAAAGTTTTCATTTATAATTAAACTTTTTAATATTAAAATAATTGAATATCATTATTTCAAACACTTTATTAATCCTAAAATATCCTTATCTAGGTTCTTACAAAAATCAAGGTATTCCTTTTTGTCAAGGTAGTCCTTTTCCCTTACTTTGTGCAGTAAAACCACACTTCAATATATCAATCTAAATTATGGATATTTGACATAAATAAAATATGTTAGATTCGAGTCTTGAAGATTGGAAAAAGAATAGAAAGGAGGCATTTATTGACATGCACATACTGCATAACCAGAAACGTATCCTCAAAGGTTAACAACCTATCACATTATCCAATCAACTAATTCCAAAATGTACTTCCTTGTAGTATACACTTACAAAATTGTGGGTCCTTTCTGCTTGTTAGTATACTAAATGCTTTCCTATATCAGAGTTTGAACAAGAGATTCTAACTCTATCGTTATCAAACGAAACTGGGTTTGGCAAACCTTGAGATATTATTGCACATATCCAAATATCACTGCTCTATGTAGACATGGAGTTAATTTCAAACCAGAAAAGGGCTAGAAGATTCTAATGTAAATAAAAATGCACAACAAAAAGTATAGTACAATTCATTCATTTTAGTAAAGATCACAAAGCCTAGTCATTCCCAGATGTTCTAACTGAAGCATAGTGTTCAAGCTTAAGCTTCAGACTTAAATCCCTCTTTTGGTAATTGATTACACCAAAGGTTACATAGTGTTCCTAGTTTCAACTACAAGCCTCCATGGTGATTCTCATTTTTCAACAAGACTTTCTGATTATCTCTACACTTATATCTAGTAGTATGTAAAATACTTGATTTGTTAAATTTCCAATGAAAAATGAAAATGAAAATGCAATTAAACCAATGAAAATTTAAGATTACCTTCCTATGAAATTGATGAGTTTGACAAACTACCTTGGAGGTACTTTGATGAACAAGTATGCTAATCTCCGAATGAAATTGAATACCGAGTACACTATGTTTCTTTGACCAAGTACACAGCTTCTCCATACTACACAAGATTGAATACTGAGTACACTATGTTGCTAGATAGCATGTTAATCTTCTATTGATGTGTCAAGCGTAGTAGCTTCATGCTGACATTATATATGTTACATTCAATCTTCTATGCATAATTTAGTTTCTTTTTAATATCATTTTTTTATACTGACATAATCATTTTAGCGCTCTATACATGGTGTTGCATATTTGTATTAAGCTTCTTATATATTAATATGCTTTAATGTTTACTTATAACATATACAGGTATATATAAGTAGACATTACTGATAAAATATACTTTAGTATATTGTATTTTGTACACAAGATGAAAGTGTTAGTCATTAAAACATAATATTTTTATTTATTTTTTTGTGATAAAAGAAATAGATATGTTCAAGTCTTACTAAAGTTGAACTAGATTGTTGAAACTAGACCATCAAAAGTTAACTAATGAAAATAAACAGACCACATCTAATTTAGAATCCATAAAAATTTGAGAAAATTTAGATAAATGACTTAATAGCAGTCAAATGATTTGTTTTCTTTCACCCAAATTAACAAGGTCATTGAAGGTTTCAAAATTGAACCCTAGTCACCTTTAGAACAACGTATTACATTGGTTTGTCAACGAACCTGTATTTTATTTAGAGTGTGACTTAACTTTATTACTAAAAATAAAAAATACAATTTAAAAGAAGCTATGACAAGAAACAGAAGCTTTTGCAAGATTTAATTATATGTTTTTGCTATTAGATAGAGCTAAAAAGGTTAACAGCAATTTGAATATACATACAGAGAGACTCTTTATTTTGAATATCTAATCTAAAGAATGTATCTGATAACTTTGTTTTATTGAAAAACTAGAGGGAGAAAAAAATGTTGAGGTAGGTGTAAAATAATTACGAGTGTTGAGAATTAAACCAGTGGCAGAACGATCAAAATGCTAGTATGGTTAGAAAGAATGATGAAAATTATAATCATAGGGTAATTATCACATATCAGCTCGCACATTAGATTTATAAAATATAAATACCTGTTCTTTTCAGCAGCGTGGATTGAGTGCTTGTGTTTCCTTTTCCTAGTAGATAACCAAATCGAACTCTCAATCTTTTCAGCAGTTTTTCTTGCACGGCTAATAATACCGACTTGACTTGGTCTTTTTTCCAAAAAACTTGTTCAACAAATTATGGTTTTTCTGCTTCTTCTCTCAAGTGCATCTCAAGAAATGTCTATGTGAAATTAAATTTTGTTTAAAAATATTTTACAGAGCTTAACACACCTACTTAGTGTTTCTGTAAAAAGAAACAAATAGAAACAATAATCTAAAGAGATGTGTACAAATGTTGTTAGATTTGAAGAGCACTGTCTACAAATGGTGTTAGATTTTTAACAGGGTGCCAAAGACAGAACCTGCAACTTCTCCCTCCAGTTTAGGCACCAAATCTGTCTCACAAAACAACCAACACATGAAAGGTTGTAAAAAAAAATTCGATGCAAAATGAATCAATAGCTTAACCAACTACTTCTGAACTTGAATCAACTAAAAAATTCAATATGGCCTGCAAGTTCTCTGCATAACAGCTTTGTTTCACTGGCCAATTTTATGCTCTTTGCAATTGCTAATCCTGTCTTTTTGTGTGTAGATGCAGGCTTATATGATTTCACCTCTTCTTCTTCACGTCCCAACAGTAGAACTTCCCTTGCTGGAACCACATTTTCCCACCAAAACTCACGTAGAATCTCATGTATCAAGTTCCAGTACTCACGCTGCCTCAGCACGCGAAATATAGTGCTCCCATTTGGCATCCAGCAATACAAATCAACCCACTCACAATCCATTATCTCCATCTGCCCTTGCACTTGAGGCATGTAATAAAAAGGCATGCTTGACCAAGGCAAGCCAGCCTCAGGTTTGCCCTTGTTATAAGGGCACTTAACTTCTAACAATCCAACTTGTGGAGCGCACCCAAGAACCCCATCAGGGGACGCACCAAGCCAATCATAAGACTGCTTCGAATGAACAGCAAACCCCATTGAGCTCACTTCATTACCTGTGATCTTTTTATACTGTTCTATGGCTACTGCTTCATTGAGTGTTCCCCATTCCATGGCGCTATTCTTAGAAACTTCCATGATTTGTGCCTCTGATGCAAACACCTTCTCGTGCCACAGCTCACCGCGACGGCTCCCTTTCCAGAAGCCTAACGCAGTACTGAATGTGCTAGTAGTAAGCTTGTCCTTGCGAAGGGCAAACCATTCCTCTGACCGTTGGGGGACATTGGCTGCCGAAAGGTTGGAAGCCAATACTTGAAATTGAGAGGAGTGGACAATGATAGGGTCAACTGTAGAAGTAAATGGTGAGGCACATATGGAAAACTTTCTCAAAACTCTTTTTGCACACTTTCTCTTGGGATATGGTGATACAAATGTTCTCCGGAGAGCGCCACTGAATCTAATCATACTGTAACAAGTTGTTGCTGACATTGTCATATCCATTCATTCCAATTTTCTCAGGACGAGGTACCTGACAGAAATTAGGTGACAATAGGCCACAAGTGAGCAAAGTATGTGAAAACATATTTCTCTAGGATCAACTTTATTCGTAAACATTTGTAGAAGAAGAAAATAAAAAGTAAAAAAAAAAAAAAATTGAACTTCCCTAATAGTTAAAATCATCTGAAGTATCTCAAATTTTGGACAAGTTAATTGAGATAACCTCTGTAAAATTTGAAGTATATAATTTGATTTTAAACTGATTAGTGAAGTTTAAGTTTAATTCGTTTTATCTTTTCATTTTCTTCTCTAACATAACAGTTTACAGGTCCAAACAAAGCCCAAGCTCAAAATAGGAGCAACACAGTCGTCTGCTGGAAACACTATCTGCTGTTCTCAAACTCATACCAGCACTCTCAGACACACAACACAGCATAGCACAATAGAAATGCCAAAAATTGCAACATAACCCAAAGTCTACCCAACTTAATGGACTGTGTTTTTCCGAAATAAAAAACATGTTTGCTAAAGGTGTCCTCAAAACCAAAGCACAAAAAGGAAACATTGTTCTGATTTATAATTGAACAATTCAGATAGTTACACTCTCTAACCGACCTACCTGAACTGAGTCACACAAATCTCCTATTTCGTTTAAAATCCTCAACCATCGAAAGCATGGCCATGATAGTGAAGAAAACTTTACTTCAGACCTCACTCTAAGAAGCACAATCAGATAATGGAAAACCTAAAAAGGTCATAGACGGAACGAACAATAACGAAGATATATTTCTCACATGTAAACACACTCAACAATTCCAACCAGCTTTCGAAGATGCTAACGTAAACCTAATGCAAAACAAGAGTACCTGGGATCAATCGAAGTTACAAATCCTAGGAACGATTTGCATAGGAATAGAGTAGAGTTTATTTGAGTGAGTTCAGCTGCGAGCGACGATAGCCACTCGGATAAAATTAGATGAACGAATGATGTCTCACAACGAGTTACAATAACGATACGGTACTACACAAATAGCATCAGCTCAATGTTTTTTTCTCTTGGGTTTTACTCACCGCACTCCATGTTTTCTTCTTGCACCCCATTTTTTCCTTTCTATTTTATAACCCGTTCAATCCTCACTTTGTTCTTTATCGGTGTCTTTGTGAGCTCTTGCATTGGGAGCTTTTTCCTGCACCTCCGTAAGTTCTTCATACACTCCCATAATTTCTTCCTGGACCTCCATGTAAATAAAAATTTCAAATATACTCTCCTTTTATTTTGAGTTCTAGAATAGGTTGGAGGACACCTTTGGTTTTGTGACATGTGTTACAGATAAGAGATGTAGTTTTTTACGTGTTAAAGATAATAAATGTGCCAAAAAATTTCATTATTTATTTAATTTGTAAGGTAGAAGCTACTCATTAAAACTAATATATCAAAATAATATACGAGAGATTTGTGTAATTATTGAGACGTAACAGTGATGTTGAGAGATAATAAGATTAAAACATCCTTTAAAAATATATTTCATGCAGTAAGTCATACATTTAATTTTACCTTATATAAAAGATTGTATAAGTTTGTCATGAAATATATAAGGGTTAATTATGTTTTTCGTCCCTCAACTATTGTTAATTTTTTGTTTTAGTTCCTTACTTAACGTTTGCACTATTTTAGTCCTTGACCTTTTGAATTGGATGGAATTAGTCCTCAATTTTAAACTCCGTTAATTTCAATTGACACCTGTCAAACGGAATGGCACGTTACGATTTGGTTCTCAGTTGACTTAAATTTTTTTTGCATGTGGTTATATTTTTGGTAAAGTGTGAGGGTTTGTTTCGCGCCCTTCTCCACCACTGGCACTGCCACAGTGGTTCCTTCTTCTTCAAAGTCTCCACCTTCTATTTCTCTCTTTTACGCGAGGGTTTGCCTCCTCCGTGCTTACTTCCGCGTGCTCTTTTTGCAGCCAAACGGCCTCCACGTTAGCCAGCGTCGTCTGCCACCAACGCCCTCGTTGGAGATTTCACAACCGAAGAACACCCTCCTCTTTTTACTGATTCTCTCATTGTGTGGTTATTGATTGTTGATAGTGAAGAGTGACGATGGGTTCATTAGTTATGGACTCTGTTTTTCTGGTGTTGTGTTGTGTTGGTGTTGGTGTTGGAATTTTAAATGGATGATGCGTGTTGGGTTCTATTGTATGATTGGGAGAATGGAAATTAAAAAATGGAGAAAGGCGTTAAGTAATTTCTTTTACCAACAATGTTGAATACCGAAAATTTCTGGCTTATGAAGGGCGTGATTGCATCTTTAATAGGTTGGTATCATCCATGCTATCAACAACCACACCTTTTCCTTTGCTAGCCACGTTGCAGCTTTGTCCCTCCTTTAAAGCTCAGCACCTGCCACAACACAAAACATGTATGAATCAAAAGAAGAACCACAGAAGCAATAGAACATTGGCTCCAATTTCTAAGAAATAAGTGGTGTTTCCTGCTTCAATGATCATTGCACATGCAAAACTTGGTCCAGGAAAAAAAGCCATTAATTGAAAGACTATGTATAGACGGACAACAACATTTTTTCTGAGAATTTAAATCTAGAAAGTTGCATAGACATTAGAAAAAAGGCTTCGTAGTGATCAGTTGATTTCACTAAAAAAAAAGACAATCCGCTACAGATTTTCATGTTCAGCTAAACACACACAATACAGCAAAAAAATAAAATAAATAAAATTAAAATGAGCAAAATAAAATCAAGTAGACCCATAACAGAAATTGGCAAAAGATTTAATTTTTAAAATTTAAACCTTGAAAGACTTTATATAATGTAGCGAAGTGTAATGAAGAAAGAGAATGGTAAGAATATGAAGAGACGTGAATAAATATGAACAGAAACACAGTATTCGTACCAGAGGTTGAATTGTTGTTGTTCTCTTTCCCGCAATAAATATTGGAGAAACGAAAGTGGATTGAGTAAAACAAGTAGAAGCAGATAAGAAGAAAGGAAAGTGGTGGAGGCAAAAAGTCAGAGGTAATCAAAGAGATTTGAAATGAGAAGGCATGTATGTCTGGCTCTGTCAAGTAAGAAGAATCTAACATGGGGTGGCCACGACAAGAAACACAAAGTTCAGTGCATAAGTGACACTATATCCTGAAAGAACAACCCCACATATCACACAAACTACCCAACCAAACCCAAAAGACCACCCTTCTAAAAGATAATTTGTTCCTCATCTTTGGCAGCCTCTTAAGCTACAAAACAAAAGCATTCACGAAATATGCAACAGTCCAAGTTGTCCATCTTTCACAAAAAATAAATAAATAAAGTTTGGAAAGAAATAATAATTGATTTGTGACTTTAAAGTGAGGCTTTTAAAGTGAATAATAATAATAATAATGAGCTTCTTTATTAGTAGTTCAGTTCCGGCTTCAAAGCATGTAATAAAGTAAAATCATGTTCTGTTAAAATGATGGCCCCTCACACCACACTCTCACCCTCTCTCTCCGTGTTTTCAGTGTCCCTGTGTCAATGTATGCATGCAGTGTCTAGCAGACGACGCTGGCTAACGTGGAGGTCGTGGTGGCTGGGAAAAGAGCACACAGAATTAAACACAGAGGAGGCAAACCCTCACGTAAAAGAGAGAAATCGAAGGAGGAGGCCCTCTGCCAACGCCGGCGAGGCGCGCCTGTGGTGGTTGTTGTGGTGGTTGTATGTGATGGCCATAGACTTTGAAAAAGAAGGAACCATTGTGGCAGTGCCAGTGATGGAGAAGGGCGCGGAACAAACCCTCACACGTTACAAAAAAAAATAACTACATGACAAAAAAATTTAAGTCAACTGAGAACCAGATCTTAACGTGCTATTCCGTTTGACAAGTGTCAATTAAAATTAACGGAGTTTAAAATTGAGGACTAATTTTATTCAATTCAAAACGTCAAGGACTAAAATAGTGCAAACGTTAGGTGAGGGACTAAAACCAAAAATTAGCAATAGTTGAGGGACGAAAAACATAATTAACCCAATATATAATTAATGAGAATGATCATGTAAGATTATCGATCTTTAATCAATATTTTAGGTGTAAACTTAGCTCTACTCATGGTCTATCTTGTTCAATACAAGGAACGCATCTTCAATCACAAAAATGAACTGATTAAGATATTCTAAGTAATTTTTCAAACTTTCAAAGTGCACTTACAAGATTTAATATTCAAGGTTGTGATATGTTGTGAAAAAGCCTTATGCTTTGCTTTTAATGTGATATTTTTGTAAATTCTTTCCTTGAAGTTTGTCTTATTGTTTTATGTGTGTTAGTGCATATCTTTTTTGTGTGATCAATAACTTATTTGAGTTGATATACTCTTATTAATCAAGAGTTGATTGGACTTATATCCTTTTGAGTGTGTTTAAGTGTTGATTAGTTGTTGCTTTTTGTCTTAAGTTTGTAATTGTTAAGCAAGTGCTTTGTACAAACCTTTTGAAGATAATAGAACCAATTATTCTAAGATTGAATAAGTAAGAGTAGATATAGAATCATTTGATATGAACCTTCTTATGCAATCATTCTATCTTTGCTTTGTGATGTAACCCAATCTTTTATCATTGTTAATTCCTAATTTAACTGCATTTAATTTTTCAAATAGAAAGTTTGTCTAAAGCAACTTAAAGAAAATAATTAATCACCTCTTAATTTACTTAAACCCTAAATCCTTTTCTAACACAATGGATTGTTTTATAGATGATCCTCTTTCAAAGCTTATTTACCACATGTATTGTGTAGGACTTGCACATCTTGGTTTATATTGGACTTGTCGTTCTCAGCCAAGATGATCCCCTAGTGCATCTGGACCAAATATATGATTGTTTCCTAAACTCCTTCCGTTTTTTCTATCACTTGGTGATCTTTAGATACAAGGTCTGATACATCTTAGCCAAGGTAACCTAATACATCTTAGTCAAAGAAACTAAGGGTGTGAGACGAGAACAGCTCAGAGAAGACTTGCTAGCTTCAACAAGGCAATAATAAGTGTGATTAACATTACGACAGTTACAACAAAGCTTTCATTAGCATTTATGAAGGGATATAAATGTTCCTAAAGGTAATAAATTATAGTTAGGTATATCAAGATGACTCAATATCACGCAAAAGGTATCTTAATCTTCATACTATCAATGTAATTATTATATACTTCTTGTCCCTGACTTGAGCGTTGAAGTACTTGCAAGTACCCCACCCTCACTCTCTTCAAGGAAAAGGTACTCCAAAAGTGTTGTAGGAGTTCATGAAGTAGGAGATCAAGACCTTTTAAAGACTACTCAATTACATATACGAACATTGGCACCCACCGTGGAGTCGAGGTGTACTTGGAAGGAATGGTATGAAGTAGGAAAATAATATATCAAGATGTAGCATTACAAGAGATGTGAGAATAAATGTGTCAGGAAATGCAGAAACAGTTAGAGGAGATCATACGAAAAAATACAATAGAGGTCAATACTCTGCGGGAGTATAATCAAAGAATGCAGAAACAGTAGGAGGAGGCATCCTGATGCACAAAGGTGTTGCACAGACAACAAACAGAGGAAGAAAGAGATACTACATGGAGAGAGGGGTCACGAGTGAACACAATGACTAATCAAACTTTTTGTGGAGTAGAAACATCAAGGCGACATCCCTTTGTAGATGGGGTAATCGATGTGGAACTCCTCTGGAAATGGAAAGGTCTCACCATGGACCGATATGATGGTGGCGCTGACCTAGATGAGCATGTGGATATTTTTGCCACACAAGTTAGGATGTATACAATTGATGATGCCATTTTTTGTTGTGTATTCCCAATGTCTCTCAAAGAATCGACTTTGATTTGGTTCACTCAACTCCCATCTCGTTTTATAGATTGCTTCAAAACATTGGTTACATGTTTCATAATCAAGTTTGCCACCAATAAACCTCATCACCTCACCTTTCTAGCTTTAGTCAACGTTCATCAAGAAAGGGGAGAATCCCTACAAGTGTACATGGAGCGCTTCGGCAAGGTCGCCCTGAATATATGCAACCTTAACCTCTAAGTGCATCATTCCCACAACTTCAATTTTTATCTAAGTTTGAGTTAGGAAGCTTCATATGACAAGATGATCCCTCTCATAACTTCAATTTTTTATCTAAGTTTGAGTCAGGAAGCTTACCGAGATGATCCCTCCCACAACTTCAACTTTTATCTAAGTTTGGGTCAGGAAGTTTCATATGCTGAGATAATCTCACTCATAACTTCATTTTTTGTCTAAGTTTGGGTTAGGAAGTTTCATGGGTCAAGATGATCCCTCCCATAACTTCAATTTTTTTTCTAAGTTTTGGTTAGGAAGCTTCATCTGCCAAGATGATCCCTCCCATAACTTCAATTTTTTATCTAAGTTTGGGTCAAGAAGCTTCATCTACTAAGATGATCCCTCCTATAACATCAATTTTTATCTATGTTTGGGTCAGGAAGCTTCATTTGCCGAGATAATCCTCTCATAACTTCAATTTTGTTTAAGTTTGGGTCAAGAAACTTCACTACTAAGATGATCCCTCCCATTACTTCAATTTTTATCTAAGTTTGGGTCAAGAAGCTTCATCTACCGAGATGATCCTTCCTATAACCTTGTATATAAATACCAAATTTTTTAGATTTCCAAGAGTTACGCTCAGAGAAGTTGGGATTTTTCTTTGTTCATAACATTGAGTTAATTCATAGTGTATTTTTTTCATTATTTTCAATGCTGAGATTTTTCTTCAGACTTTACACATTGATGATCAACTTGCTTGTATCCGAAATTTGTCTTAACACGTTTTCTAGTTGGCAACTTATCACCATGGTAGGTGATTGAAATCCACAAAGGACATCCATTTGATCTTGAGTACAAGCACACATAATCTCGACATAAGACTCTTGTTGCATTACGTGCAACAGCGAGCCTGGGGGCTAGTGCATTGTTTATGACCATGATCATCTGGATCACCACTATGACCATATTTGTTACTATTGCCTGAATCATCTCATTCACCATTATGTATTGTGCTACATAAGATCGAGATAATCTCGGCCAAGGTAATATCAACACCAAGGGGATTGGGCTCATCCTAGCCAAAAGCATAATAACTATATGTGTGTAAGGATCATGTCAGCTTTAAGATTACTAGCACCATGTCAACCTCGATAAAATGTCACAAGGCCCAATATATATCAGCCTACGGGGAATTGAGTATATCTCAACTTACACACCACTACCGATGTAGGGAATCAAGTATATCTTGGCCTGCACACCATTACCAATGCGAGGAATCGAGTATATGTCGACCTATGCAGCTATTGTACATTATGTTCATTAGATGGGTAGGGGCCATTGGATCTAAGGTCGATGGTATATCGATAAAGAACATTAGCCCTATTTTCAATTATCATCACAAGGGAATAAGACTCTTGTTACACTTTGTTTACTTTTAGACCACATTGAACTAGTCCACATATATAAAATTGTGGCCTAAACATTGAAATGACCACAAATATATAATTGTGGCTTAAAACTACTAAAGGCCACATTTTATAAATCATTGATTATTTAGGTAACTTTTTTTAAAGGTTGCCCATAAAAAATGTGGGCAAAATAATAAAATTGTGGCTTCTTCCTTGTGTTGTTTCCTTATCAGTTATACTATATATACACTATGAATATTTTTCATACTTATAGATTAGGCAACGTTGGCATGACAACAACTAGAAAACCATTGCGTAAAATAGGAATAAGCCATAATTTTTTTATTGTTGCTTATGTAGTGAGTTTTATTTGCCTTAAACCTAGAGAGCATACAAAAAAAAATGTCTATTTATTTTAAGCAATATGGTAGAAAATGTTGATAGTTATAGGCAATAATTGTTAAAATATGGATAGTTTAGACTCCATTTTTTAAATTGTGATAATTTAACTTTAAATATTTTTAAATTACCATCATGTGACATAATTAAATTATTGTAAGATGGATCAATTGTCTTATGGTGGAGGGTAGCTGAGCCAAGTCACAATCAAATCATGACATTTTGGTTGCTACAATCTTAAAAAGAAAGAGTTTCACTTTAATTATTAGTTATAGCTTTTGGCTTAATAGTAAACGCTCAATCCAACAATTGGTATCAGAGTTAAGGTTACGAGTTTGATTCCCAATGAGACAATTGTTCAGGGAGAGATTAAATAATTATGTTTTAAACATAAACATAATCATTGCCTAAAAGAATACACAACATTTTAAATTGTGTTGCATAAAACTATGAAATAACATGTTGTCTATTATTTTCTTATAAGGCAATGGTTTTCAAAACATTTGTGGCCTTAGTAAAAAAACCATTGTCTTTTAGCAATGGTCACGGCTGTATACTCCATGGTTAGAAAACTATAGTAAAATTGTTGCCTAAATTTAAGACCACGGTTTTTTTACTTTAGGCAACATTTTTAGGTTGTTGTTTAAACTACAAAATTGTGTAGTATGCATTTTGTAGGGTCTGATATATTTCAGCCAAAATGGGTCCGGTATATCTCGACATAGGGGGTGAATACATCTCGACTACCATGGTTATTTGGCATTAAATGTTGAAGTTAAGTAGCCTATTTTGGAAGCCATGCACATCTCAGCCTGTAACATCCTTACTGGAAATTACTTAAATAAAATAAATAAATAATAATTGAAACTCAAACATCATAATTTTATTATTCCCAAATGCGGGAAAATTTGAAAATTCATACAACACTCTTAAAATTCAAATTAGAAAACTCCATAAAAACCATATTCGTTTACAAGTTCTAAAAAATGAACTAAATGAAAACTAAACTTGTATATAAATGCAATTCAAATCCCATGCGAGCCCTATCTCTGTCTCTAGGCATCACCAGCATCACTTGGAATATCATCTGCTCTCGTGTGACAAGTCACACGATCATCGCCAAACACAAACAAAAAGGGTGAGCCTATAAATAAATAACATAATAGTTAATAAAATCAAGATGCACCCAACTATTTTATTCTAGATAGTTCTTAGCCAAGACCTTAATACCCCAAGCCTTTTCAACCTGCAAGTCACACAAATAATTGACCATGGACTCAGGATATATGATGCTTCCACGAACCTGCTCGTTCGTGGTCTTATCTCTACGAAGCTCCCTACTCGTAGTCCAACTCTACGGACCTCCCCACTCGTAGTCTAACACACGTGATCCACCAGCTACGAACCTCCCTGTTCGCAACAGCTCTCTAGTATGAGCACGAAACATACGAACCTCCTCGCTCGTATCCCCACACGAGAGCATCATGTCATCACGTGTTCATCACCAGCCTTGATCCTACCCGCTCATGACACAACATCTCCTGATCCAAGTCTCACATCGCAACATAATAATGAAAGCAAGAAAAGTTCCTGGTTGCAGCGCTATCGCTTGCCGCTGCCTAAGCACCGCTAGGCGAAAATCCAGTACAGACCGCCTGGCGGATATCTTTCGCCGCCAGGCGCCAGGCCCAAAATACTTCAATGTTTTTCCCTCTATCGCCTGGTGGTTCGCCACTCCCCGCTAGGCGCCACGCGACCTAAGGATGCCCCTAGTACCCGTTTTGCCTAACGACTTCACTTGTGCCGCTAGGCGTTGTATCAATAGCATGCCAGCTACTGGTTTAGCACTCTATAACCTGATAGAATTCATTCCAAACTTATGCAAAGACACTAACTTGTACTCAATATTAGTGTCTAACTCTAAGTACATTACCAAGCACAATTGATTCAGTTAGATCTATTCACAGACATAATTCCATTCATCTAACTCAAACCTAAAGCTAGAATTTAAAATCAACACCCTCATTGACCATATGCCACTTATAACTTAGATAACCCTTCTCTATAGTCGTATTAAAGATTCCAGTAAGTTAAATGTCCTATTTTACCATTATTATCCTATCCTCAAACCTTTAATCCATATGATCAAAACTATAACATTCCATGTACAAAAGAACCAAAATTCTCAACCTTTCCATTCCAACTCGGCTACTTCTTTATCTCCATATTATTACATCATCAGGAAATGCTCAGGCCTCTCGTTATATCCATTTAATATGAGCACATCATTTTATTTCATACATTGACTTGTTCATAACATACCCCATTTTGATTTTTATCTCATTAGAACATGCATAATTTGATTCCAATTTCACTCCCAAAACCTCACTGCGAACCATCCAACTTAAATTCACGATACAACATCGATTCACTATGGTCGCCTGGCGGCCAACAGGGTGCCGCCAAGCGGTGCATCAGCACTTGGGAAAATCCCAGGTTTTTCAGCACCTGTGAGAACACCAATTTTCTTTCCCAACTCAATCAAGTGGTTCCAACAATTCAGAATTACACTATTTCCAATTCCCCTATATGAAAAAAATATTCATACTATTATACCAGTACAATTACTTTATGATTAACCTGATTCCCAAATTTTAGATTAATTCCCAATTTCACTCCCAAAACCTCACTGCGAACCATCCAACTTAAATTCACGATACAACATTGATTCACTACGGTCGCCTGGCGGCCAACAGGGTGTCGATAGGCGGTGCATCAGCACTTGGAAAAATCCCAGGTTTTTCAGCACCTGCGAGAACACCAATTTTTATTCCCAACTCAATCAAGTGGTTCCAACAATTTAGAATTACATTATTTCCAATTCCCCTATAAGAAAAAATATCCATACTATTATACCATTACAATTACTTCATGATTAACTTGATTCCCGAATTTTAGATTAATTCCCCAACCCTAACAAAATGTCATGCTTACATTTCCAAATTCACTCCTCAAGCATCACAATAATAATATTGACATAGTCTTACACATGCACACGACATAGAAAACTAACAGAACGGTCACAACCCCATAGCATCCACAAAACACCGTTAAAATAGAAGCAACCACCTCACGTCGCTTGGCAGATTCATCTCACTATCAAGTAGTTCAAAGCCAAAACCAAAAAATTGGGTTAAAAGTATACGTCGCTTGGTGGCTCATTCATCACCATCAGGCGGTTTCTGGGAAAAAACCCAAAAATTTACGAAGACAACGTAAACGATGGAATTTTCATGCAATTTAGGCCATGGCACACACAAAACAACAAGCACGAATATAATCAAATAAGAGCAGCTCCCCTTACCTGGAAATCCTTGCTCCAATTGAGTTCCTTGGCCTTTCTTTCCCCCTTCTTCATTCACCTTTGCTCTCCCTTTTCCACCTCTATTTTCATGGAATTAATTAAAAAACAAAATTTTAATGAAAGAGATTTAATGGTCCTTCAATGGTCATTACTAAAGGGTTTCTCAGCCTTCTGGCTTCTCACTGGCTAGGGTTTCTGACCCTTCCCATCCATGCTAAAAGGAGATTTGGCAAAAAGGAACCTATTTCGCGTAAGCCAAGGTTCGAACAGACAACCATCAAGCTCCAAAGCAAGTGCACAACCAATTCATGTTGCATGATAGTTCCTACACCTCTAGGAATATAATATCATGTACCAAGATAAAAATATATTACTAAAATAAGAAGCAATTAAATTAACACACAACTTCATACACAGGACTTGAGCTACTCAAAACTTAACCAAGTACTCTCAACCACTTGAGCTACTACTTTTCCACATTATAAAGACGAATAATTAATGTCATAAAGACTTTCCTTACCCGCATCTATTAAATAATTATTTATTTAATTATTTAAATTTCTGAGTCTTACACAACTAGCATGGATATTTGGCATTAAATGTTGAAGTTAAATGATCCATTTTGAAATCCATGCATATCTCTACTAGCATGGTTATTTTCCATTAACTTTTGAAAGTTGAAAGGCACATTTATCTTGGCCAGCGTGGTTGCTTTGCACTAAATTCTACAGAGGAAGGAACTGTATTAGGAGCCGAATACGTCTCAGCCTTAGTGCATTCCATCTGTAACCAACAAGTTGCTTCCCAATATATCTCGTTCTTTGGTGCATTCCAGCTTAAACAAGCAAGTTAATTACCAATATATCTCATCCTTGGTGTATTCCAGATTAATCAAAAGTTGTTTCCCAATATATATCGTCCCTAATGCATTTCAAAATAATCAAACATGTTGTTTCCCAATACACCTCAGCGTATGGAAATCTCAACCAAGTTAAAGTCGTTGCTTTCCAACACATCATGGCCTACCAAGCTTTCAACTTAATTAAGGGCACTATTTTCCAATACTTCTTGACCCAAGGTGATCACAACTCAATCCAAACCATCACTTTCCAATATGTCTCAGCCTAAGAGGATAACAACATAACAAGGAATGTCACATTCCAATACATCTTGGACTCACCTAAGTTTAATGTCAAGACTCTTGTTACATTGTGTTTAGTATGAGCATGGCGGGCTAGTGTATTGTGCAGGACTTGCACATCTTGATTTGTGTTGGACTTGCAATTCTCAGCCAAGATGGTCCCAATACATCTTGGCCAAATATATGATTGTTTCCTAAACTCCTTCCCTTTTTCCTTATTTCCGGTCAATAACTTGGTGATCTTTAGAAATAAGACCTGATACATCTTAGTCAATGTAACCTGATACATCTCAACCAAGGTAACCTAATACATCCCAGCCAAGGAAACTAAGGGTGTGAGATGAGAACATCTTAGACAAGGATCTGCTAGCTTCGACAAGAAAATAATACTTGTGATTAACGTTACAATAATTACAATAGAGCATTCATTAGCATTTGTGAAAGGATCTAAACGTTCCTAGAGGTAATTAATTAGAGTCAAGTATATAAAGGTGACTCAGTATCACCCAAAAGATATCTTAATTTTTATACTATTATTGTAATTATCATATACTTCTTGTCCCTTACTTGAGGGTCAGAGTACTTGCAGGTATCCCACCACCACTCGCTCCAAGGAAAAAGGTACTCTATGAGTGTTGTAGGAGTTTGTGAAATAGGAGATCAAAAGCTTTTGATGACTACTTAGTTCCATATACGAACACCACCGTTACACAACTTATATAGATCCAATATACAAAGTAGAATACATTTCTTATGTGCGTAAAAAATTATTTAAAAAATTATTCAACAAATCTTATTGGTCGAATTATAGGTATCCACAAATATTATTCAATCCAAAAAAATGTTAGAAAAAGAAAACTATTCAAAATAATTTCAATTGCCCACCAAAATAAATATGAAAAAACGTAAACAACCAAAAAAAAATGTGTAAGAATCGAAGACATTCTAAGAAAAATTATCCTTAACATTTCAAGAGTTGAAACCAAACAATTTAACTAAAATTCAAACCAACAATCATATTTCCAATAAAAGATATTCATGTTTTTCAATACGTGTTTCTCATAATATGTTTTTCTTCAATATCAACTATTTATGATTGTAACAAGCTTGAAACCAATTATTAAACCTATCAATACATTCACAAATTAAAGTTGTTATTTTAAGATTTCATTCCTAACATAAAATATTGAGATTAATTACAGTTCCACATTATTAATTTAAAATTATAATTATTTAAAATTAATAACAATCGTTCTTAAAAATATTTAAAAATTCTAAAAAAAAATAAATAAATTATTTTTAGTCATAAATAATATTTTTATAAAATATTAAAAATTAAAATATTAAAATGCAGAGTTATTAAATAAAAATAAAATAATTAAAGTAATTGAAAATATTGAATACTTTTAAATATTGAAGAAACATTAAAACACTTGAATTCATGAAAAAAATATGAATTATCTTTATTTGATAAAAACAAGCTAAAGCTAAAATAATTTAAAAATAAATAAATAACCATTGTTAAGAAAATTATTTTCTATAAAATTAAGTGAAATAATTTTTATAAACTTTAAATAATTAAGAATATTAAATATCTATATTTATTAAATAATTAAATTAATTAGAAATATTAATCAACGGCGGTGAAAAATCGGTTCGGATTACTAATTTCTCACCATACACAGTAATTAGTATATATTGGTAAATAAAACGGGAGATGAATTATTTGGATGAATAAAAACGAAAACATTATATTAGAAAAAAATGTAAAGTTTTAACTCTTTTTCTCTTTATTTATTCTTTTTCAAATTTTCAAACGACTTAGTTTTCAAACTCCACGCCATAACAAGAAGGTTTGAAAAAAATTAAACCGTAAAAAATATTGATTAAATTCCATGTCAAACGTCGATATCTATTTTTATATTTAGATATTTAGTTAGTGAAATTTAGAGTTTATATGATTTAGATTACTGTCTCCTTATAATCATCATTTCACAACTTGTCATTTTTTCTTACAATTCTACAAAAACCAAAAACCCAATAGGACGAGTAATTGTGGATATGACCTTCTCTTCCAACCACGTGCCTCCTCCAACTTACCACGTGATTTTCTTCTTATATTCTAACATAAGAACACTTTCTTGTCATTTTCATATGTTAAATTTATAAGTTGTGATTTTATTGACCTAATTATTAAACTAAGCATATAAAATGATTTGGTCTTGACCTCGAATCTAATTTCACAAATATTTCTAACACTTTTGATTACTCAAGAGAGGACTGAAATTCTTAAAGAGTCTTTAACATACTTAGACATAAATAAAGATATTAAAAACTCTTCACCTTTTACATAGAAAAAAATTATGTCAAGTTTAAAAAAAATAAAAAATAAGCCTTTTGAAATTGATAAATTAAAATAATAAAAAAATCTAAAGAACACTTATGTTGAACATTTTCTTTTTAAATATTTTAAGAATAAATATTTAAACAACCTAATTTAGGATAATTATCATAAGTTATATAGAGATATACACTACAAATTAAATCAAGACAAAATATATAAGCAAAAAGGTAGAAGTTTCATAGGTTTCCTTATGTTTATCAAATGTGCTATATGTATATTATTTTTTCATAGGTTTAAATATCTTTTTGGTCTTCATTTTCGTAGTGTTTATTGCGGATGATCCTCATTTTGACAGAATGTTTAAAATGATCCTCATTTTTACCGAATGTTTAAAAAGGTCCTCATTTTCACAATTCGTGTTTTATTTGGTCCTTTTTTGTGACGTTTAAATCATTAACGGAGCATTATACAAGTGGCACATAACACATCCTAATACAAATCGTGCCACTTGTACAATGCTTCGTTAATGATTTAAACGGCGTCACATAAAAGGACCAAATAAAACACGAATTGCGAAAATGATGATCATTTTAAACATTCGGTAAAAATGAGAATCATTTTAAACATTCTGTCAAAATGATGACCATCTACAACAAACACTATGAAAATGAGGACCAAAAAGGTATTTAAGCCTTTTTCATATAAATGAGGAGGTTAATTCTTGGCTTAGAATTTGGAAGGTGTCATTCTTCTTGCTAGATATTTAGTGATATAGAAGTCAATTTTGAATACACTACTTTCATATAATTTGTAGAAAATTGGATTCCTATATATGTTTAGTGTGTATAGATTGTGTATGTGGTTTCAAGATCTTCTTTAACACTTGTTCTTTAAGTATACAATTGTTGCTCATTTTTGGAATTGGTTGTAAGGTATGCTAATTGTGTGATCAATCATACATTTTATTTATTTATTTGGATGTGCTAGTGACTAATGGAAGCACAAAGGTTTGTGATATCCATTGGTTTATCATTCATGTGGTGTGTGGTATCTAGAAAATGATAGATAAATACAAGTTTGACAATCTTTTATTGTCTATTTTTTCAAGAATTTGATTATGGTAGGGTTCGTATATGGTTAAAAAATTTTATGAAGAAAGTGTGGGCACAACTTTATGGCATGTCTTCTCAAGTGCAAAAGTAATCCTTGTTCGAGTATTGAATCAGTTTTTGAATGTTGATTTCTGTCTAAGCATATTTTGTGTTTACTATTCTGCTTGTTGATTTATGATTTTGCACCAATTTTGCTTTTTCTGTCTTATTTTAATTTAATACAATAGTTGGTTTCTCAATCATGAATTTTGCTGGTGATTTTTATAGCGATCTTTATTTTTCACCATTTGATTAGTATCAATAATTTTAGTTTCCTTACTTTATGGACTATGAGACTTCTGATTAGTAGTTTTCATTAGTGCAACATGGTAAAACAACATCATTCCATGCATAGTTAAGTTTTGTGCATTTGTTCTGCATTCCATTTTGAATTTGCTAAGTGTAAAGCATTTTGGCCTAGCAGTTTAATCATCCAAACAGAGGTGTTGAATTCTTTGGTCAAAAAAATTATTGCATTCATATTCTGTTTTCTGTTGCCATATGACTTCATGCATATTTTCATCTAATTTTAGTAATATTCGTGGTTCCCATCCAACCATTTTCTTTTAGAGTACTTTAGATCATCTTTGCATACACATTTCATCTCAATCTATTTAATTTAGATTCTCATGCATACCATTAATTTTGTGCTGTTGTTTTTGAACTTTAAATGCATATTAATCAAGGGGGTGTGCACTGCATTTATAGTTAGCTATGCATAAGCATCCAAAATTAGCATTCAGATTATACAACCCTGCATCTTTGCATCATTCTAATATTGCATTCTAGATTTAGGTTGAAAGAGTGATTTTAGGTTCAATATACCCCTTGCATGATTAATCAACATCTTTTACATCCTTGCATCATTCTAAAATTTCTCACAACATTGCATTGGCATTTTTCATAGTTATGCCTCATGCATTGCATCTTTGCTTTCATTTCAATGTTATAAACTTGCATAAATCCTTTTAAATAGCATTTCAAAGTTATTTATATCATTTTTAGATTTTCACCAAAAATAATGTCATGTTTTCTTACTGCCATATAGGTTTAACTAGGTAAATTTCAGTTCTACATATGTGCTTGCATTTCTTATTCTTAAATATCATTGTGCATTTATCTTCGACCCTGCATCTACATTAACATCTTAAGAACTCAGAATTTTTTTTAGACATCAACGTTTAGCTGCATAATACATTCTTGTAATATAATTTACAATAGTTGCTTGCATTCATACATATAAGCTCATAGTTAAATTCTTCTAGATATTAAAACCAAATTACATTTACTTTTCTTTTGATTCTTTATTTGTTTCCCCCATTACATTCCATTTAAGCAAGGTTAAATATACAAGCTAAAGTATTTAATACGCACTATTTCCTTGGATTCGATACTCAAGGTTTCCCTATACTGAATTAGGGAAATTTTGGAATTGTTTGCTAAATTCTAGTACGATATAGGATTTAACAATGCGTATATCTTATACATGAAAAATATCAATCTCTAGACATATTCAAATCATTTAAGGTTGAAGTTGAGAATCAACTTGGCAAAAGAATTAAGATTGTTAGATTTGACCGTGGTGGAGAATACTATGGTAGATGCGACAGTTCAGGACAACAATGTTTAAGACCTTTTGCCAAGTACATAGAGGAATGTGGAATCGTTCCACAATAACCATGTCGAGGTCACCTAGCATGAATGGTGTGGCTGAAAGACAAAACAAAACGCTTAAGGTCCTAGTCTGTGGGCTAGCCCACTTGTTTTTTTGTTTTTTAATTTCTCTCTATAAAGCTTTGAATGTCCTACAAAATTAAGCAGAGACTTTCAGAAGTTGAATAATAAATTGATAATGCAACATTTTTATCATATTCATATCCATAATTTGACATGCATGATGAATTCTTGAGATATTAGCACATTTAGAGATATAAAGCATTAGTCTTCTTCATTTATACAAGAATTTGGAAAGTAATCGACATACACAAAAGCAAGATTGTTTTTAAAACGAACCTCGGATTGAACCGCCTTGTCCCATCTCAAGCTCGCACATGTCGCGGGCCAATGCAGATTAGGCCTATATGGGTTGACAGGCCTGAAATCTCAGCATGTCACGCATTTTTTGTGGGCTTGCAAGTCAACCCATGCGGTCCATTCCGCTTGTCATCCCTAGACATTAATGCGTAACATGATTCTATTTAGAGAATAACCTTGTACACTTGTACTAAAGACATCATAAAAGATTGCACATCATTTTTATTAAGCTTTATGTTCTACCAACAAATGTCACTTTTAATAAATTCTCTTTATCTCTCCCTAACATAAAAAAGCACAAATATTCTTTATTCACGAGCTACCATTGACTCTTTTTTTTATGAATTTTTTATTTATTTTATTTACTCCTAATATACAAACAAAGAAAGTTGAAAAAGAAATGCTCAAATCTCAATAGAGAAGATTTCCATTAAAGAACTCTCCTTAAAGAGATGAAATGAAGTGATGGTTTTACAAACAAAATCTCTCTCAAACTAGAAAGCTTAGGTAGAGGATCTAGTGTTTAGTGTTTATCTCAAGGTCTTTGTGTCCAACCTTATTTTGACATATAAAGTACAAATATTATCTCATTAGATGGATAGCTTTGCATGTGGTTAATTAGACGTGTCATTTTGTAAACATCTCTAAGATGACTATTGGATCTTGTGCTTAACTTTTGTTCTTTTTTATAATTAGGTAGCCAAGTGTCAATCCATTTTGGATTCTTTCATAGAGTTAATAACTTAGCATATATAGAGTTCTTAAGACACATCCAAACATGCTTTTGTTTATAGATGATTGTTTAAAATGGATCGTCAATACACAACATATTTCTTCTATCAAAATCCTTCAAATTGGTTTGTGTCTATCAAAACCCTTCATATATATATATATATATATATATATATATATATATATATATATATATATATATATATATATATATATATATATATATACACATTTCATTTTATTAACTTCGTAGACATTCTTAAATTATTATTAGTATATACATATATAAAAGCTTTGGAATGACAAATTAATTCAAGCCAACAAAATATTTTCAACATCAATCTAAATTGAATATAAAACACTTTTGGCGGTATAAGGCAATTACATGTTATTTTTCCAATCCCATGAATACTTTAATTGCATGAATGGTGGTGATTAGGGAAAGCAAAATCTTGAAGCAGTTTGCTAAGTCCTGTTTTGATATTATTTCTGCAATTGTCATTTAGTATTTGTTTAATATAACACGACAATGCCAACTATGGCTGCTACAAATCCAGTGGACCAACGACACTTCTCCCCAACAACCAATGACCGTAGGATTAGGGTCGCATCCTGTTCTTTAAGGTGCTTTTCTTCGACGTTCATGGGTACCATATTCCAAATGCATGTGCCTCCACTTTTCTTATTTCACTATATACTTTATACTATAATTGTCTACTTAACCTACTTTCATCATATCTAAGACTTTTCCCCCAATGCCAATTTTCTTACATTTTCTTTCCCAAAATTGTTATAGATTGCGTTTAAACTTGAAACACAACTCCTTTTAGTCTTTATTCACTCTTGAAATTAGCCCTCTAACTAGGAATCATGATGGGATGATTTTCTTATATAAGAGTACTTGAATTATTTACGCTCATTAATGGAGAGACATGATTGTATTGTATATAATTATTTAATTCCATCTAATCAAATTCAATAAACTTAGTTACATTTAAATTTGGAATGACATAAAAATAGTGAATACATTTTTTTATAAAATTCGTTCTCTATATTATTAAAGCCACGCAATCTAACTTCTTTGAATAATTACTGAAATCGTCATCATAAAATAGGTATTCAGTTCATAGTATTTTTACCAAAACTGTATAACAATATATGGTTGAGTCGTATTCAATTTATGTGAATCTAAGTTTTATCCAAAACAACAGTTTTAAAATATGAAAACGATAATAAAAATTATATTTTTTTCATATTTATAATAATAATAATAATAATAATAATAATAATATAAATATAATAAAATTCTTTCCTATTCATCTTATCTTCATAAAAAAATTGTACTTTTTTTTTTGTTTTACTTGCTTTTATTTATTAAAATATATGACTAACCAACAAACCTAAATAGTATGATTAAGAGTATTTAAAAATTTTAAAATTTTCAATTAAGTTACTCTATTGATACTTTTTGTTATCTGACATGATTTTTATCTGTCCTGTTATTTTACTTTATTTTCTTTGTATGTTAAAAGATGTAAGGTTTCCTGGTTAGTATAAAATAATGAATAATAAATATTATTTTTCTGTATTACATTAATATTAAAATTATTTTATATTAATTACAAAATATCGAAATTAATCTTTTAATGTATCGAAATAAGTAAGAAAAATAATATTATTCAATTAAAAAATTAAATTATAAAAATTAATTGAAAAATATAAAATATTTATTACTTAGTAAATAAAAAAATATTAGTAACATAATTAAAAGTAATCAAACTTATAAGAAATTTAAAATTTACTTAAGTTTATATATATTAAATTCAATAAATATTTTCAACAAAAATTTAATCGATCATTTACTATTAAAAAAACTCATATTTTCTACAAATTTTTTTTTAAATTTTCTTTTTATAGGAAATACTTATAAATTTTATTATGAAAAAAATTTTACAGAAAATTGTTATCAATATTTTTTCAAAATATTTTATATAAAGTATTTTTCACAACAAATTTTATAAAAAATACTTACGAATTTTATAATTTTATAAAAAATAATTATTACAAAAAATTACCTGTCAATTAACATTCTTAAAAGATAACATAAACAAATTTTTTTTATAAATTATTTTAACAAATTTACAAAAAAAATCTCATATAATATAATTGTTTACTGTCATATCGAAAACTATTGTTAGATTAAAAGTAATTATTGGAAAACTTGAAAAAGTCTTACTTAGAAGATACTATCAAACAACAAGCTTTTATTATACATAGACGATACTTATTAAACAAAAAGCTTGTACGATACAAGGGAGTTTGAGGTTATAAATAGTTGCAAAGGTTATTTGTGGTGGATGAAGATGATAAAATGATGAGCGAAGGATGTCGCCATGATGAGGATAGTTAGGGATCTGACTGGTGAGTTGAGTCAGCAACATTTGGTTGGTTCCAGAAATATCACGTGTGAGTGTGGTACCGATCGAAAATTGTGTGGTTGGTCCCACGTGGGTGAGCTGCGTGACACGCGTCAACATCAACCCAAACACATGCTGCCTCGCTTCCAAGATAAGTTCGCAACTAACCACGCTGCCAAATCATCTTCACTTATGTGTCTATCTTGTGACATGGATAAAGATCTACCATCTTTCTTTTTTTTTTTTCTTTTTTTTTTTTTTTTTTTTTTTTTTTTTTTTTTTTTTTTTTTTTTTTTTTTTTTTTTTTTTTTTTTTTTTTTTTTTTTTTTTTTTTTTTTTTTTTTTTTTTTTTTTT